>SKER01000483.1_pt1 | contig 45889 bp, 44 predicted proteins | sample 4826961 | NCBI WGS metagenome assembly SKER01 (sample SAMN11008804, study PRJNA524170) | human gut metagenome | biome: Human fecal sample; material: Feces; isolation source: fecal sample from pouch patient p47 | host: Homo sapiens | place: Israel: Tel-Aviv | collected 2016-11-16 | reverse complement strand
CTAAAATATCTTGCATATTTAATCTATCAAGTGTATATTAGTCACCAACATTTGAAAGAGGAGTAGAAGGCTAATGAAAAAACACCATATTTTACTATTATTACTGACACTTTGTATTAGCCTGATTGTTAGTCCCCTCGGCGCATTTGCTGCTAGTTCTAGTAGTAGTTCCGCCAGCAGCTCTAGCAGTCAGGTAACCACTACTGACGACTCGCTTCAGCGAATCAAGCAAAAAGGGACGTTAGTCGTTGGAACCAGTGCAGACTACCCGCCATATGAATTTACTACCAAAGATCATGGTAAAACGAAATACGTTGGTTTTGAAATGGACATGGCCCGTCAATTTGCTAAGGATCTTGGTGTTAAGCTGGTCATCAAGAACATGGATTTTGATTCCCTCCTGGTTGCGTTGGAAACTGGTAAGGTTGACTGTGTAATTGCAGGAATGAATGCCACTCCTGAACGTAAGAAGAGTGTTGACTTTTCCAATAGTTACTACACTGGCCACAGTTACATGCTGGTCAACAAGAGTGATCAGGCGAAATTCAAAAAGTTAAGCGACTACAAAGGCAAGACCATTGGCGCTCAAAATGGAACCACCCAATATACAATGGCTAAGGATGACATCCCCGGTGCTAAAGTTAAAGGACTGGCCAAGCTATCCCAATTGGTAATCGGCTTACAGTCACACAAAGTTGATGCCGTGATGGCCGATGCAGCAACTGCTAAAGCCTATGCAGAAAACAATTCCAACTTAGCAGCCATCAAAGTGCCCATGAATACTAAGGTGCCTGGAACAGCGATGGCATTCCACAAGGGCGATAACTCACTACGAGCCGCCGCTAACCAGACGATTGCTAACGTAAAGCAAAAAGACCTAATTAATAAGAAGTACCTGCCCGCTGCAGCTTCGCACATGAAATCTTATAAAAAGCAAAATACTGTACTATCCTACTGGCGCTACTTTACTAAAGGGGTTGAATATACCTTAATCATTACTGTATTATCCGTCTTCTTTGGTTTCATCTTGGGTACGCTCTTCGCACTTATGCGGTTATCAAAGAACAAACTATTACACTCAATCGCCGTTTGTTACATTGAGTTCTTGCGTGGTACCCCAATGATGGTCCAAATTATGTTTGTTTACTTCGGGATTGGGGCAATTATTCAATCAATGCCAGCGCTGATTGCCGGAATTATTGCTGTCTCCCTGAACTCAGGGGCCTACGTTGCGGAAATCATCCGTTCAGGGATTCAATCGATTCCCCTGGGCCAAACCGAAGCAGCGCGGAGTCTTGGAATGAGTAAAAAGACCACCTTCCAAGAAGTTATCATGCCGCAAGCTCTAAAGAATATTTGGCCAGCTTTAGGAAACGAACTAATTACCTTGTTAAAGGATAGTTCATTAGTTTCTGTTATTGGAGTTGGTGAATTAATGTACGAAACGCAACTGGTCCAGTCGGCAACCTATAAAGGGGTCCTTCCATTATTCATCACCATGTTGATCTACTTTGTTCTTACCTTTACCCTTTCCCGGATTTTACTGCACTTTGAAAGGAAGATGAAATATGCCCACTAAAATGATCGAAGTTAAAGACTTACAAAAGAAGTTTAAAGATAATATTGTCCTGAAAAATATCAGTGAACACGTTAACCAAGGACAAGTCATTTGTGTTATTGGTCCTTCAGGAGCTGGGAAAAGTACCTTTCTTCGTTGTTTAAATGGTCTGGAACAACCTACTAGTGGTCAGGTACTCTTTGAAGGCCAAGAATTAGTGGGCCTCAGTGACAAGGCGTTAGATCACATTCGACAAAAGATGGGCATGGTTTTTCAAGGCTTTAACCTCTTCCCTAACATGTCCGTTCTAAAGAACATCATGATTGCCCCAATTAAAGTTAAAGGAACTAATGAGGAACAAGCCAAGTCAACGGCAATGAAATTATTAAAACAGGTTGGCTTGGCTGACAAGGCTGATCAATACCCTGATCAGTTATCCGGTGGTCAAAAGCAACGGGTGGCCATTGCCCGAGCTCTTGCTATGGATCCGCAAGTAATGTTATTCGATGAACCGACTAGTGCCCTTGATCCTGAAATGGTTGATGAAGTACTAAAAGTAATGCGTGACCTCGCTGCTTCGGGAATGACAATGGTTGTTGTCACTCACGAAATGGGGTTTGCTAAAGAAGTGGCCGATCAAATTTGGTTTATGGCTGATGGCTACATCCAAGAAACAGGCAAGCCAGAAGACTTCTTTGCTCATCCTACGAGCCCTCGTGCCCAAGAATTTTTGAAAAAAATATTGAAATAATTGCAAATGAAAAGAGCGTGAAGTCAATGAATTGGCTCCACGCTCTTTTCATATTCAATTTACTTATCTAACTTATAATCGACCTTGTCGCCAAACTCGATCTTCAAGTCATCCAGTTGTTGTTGACTAACTTTTCCTGGAGCGGCAGTTAATGGTTCAACCGCTTTCGAATTCTTAGGGAAGGCAATGACATCCCGGATATTATCAGTCTGAGAAAGGAACATTACCCAACGATCCAAGCCAATAGCTAAACCACCTTCAGGAGGCATCCCCATCGTCAAGGCCTTCAGCAAGAACCCAAACCGTGCTTCCGCCCGTTCCTTAGTGTAGCCAAGAGCCTTCAGGACCTTCTCTTGAACCTTTGGATCATGGATACGGATCGAACCGCCACCGATTTCTTGACCATTCAAGACAATATCATAACTCTGGGCGTGAGCTTTATGAGGATCTTCGCCATCTTCCAAGTAATGAAGGTCTTCAGGATTCAACATGGTGAATGGGTGGTGAGCAGCAATCCACTTACCAAACCCTTCATCATATTCAAACATTGGCCAGTTAACAACCCAAACGTAATTCCATTGATTTGGATTGGTTAATCCTAATTCGTGACCAAAGTGCCGCCGTAGGTAACCAAGAGAATCACAAACTACGTGGAAACTACCAGCAACAAAGAGGATAAGGTCACCAACCTTAGCGCCAAGTTCAGCATTAATTGCGTCTTCTTTATCTGCTAAGAACTTTGCAACTGGTCCATTGTAGCCATCTGCTGTGACTTTAACCCAAGCAAGGCCCTTTGCACCATAACGCTTAATGTAGTCCTCTAATTTTGAAATATCCTTTCGTGAGTACTTGTCAGCACCACCCGGAACAGCAATGGCCCGTACATAGTTACCATCAGCAACTGTACCAGAGAAGACCTTAAATGAAGAATCCTTGACGATATCATTCAAGTCATGAATAAGCATTCCGAATCGAGTATCAGGCTTATCCGTTCCATACTTATCCATTGCATCCTGCCATTCCATCCGTGGGAATGGGGTCTTAACATCGATGTTGAGAACTTCCTTCATAACATCCTTGATTAAGCCTTCGGTCATATCTTGGATCTCTTGAGGAGTAGCAAATGACATTTCAGTATCAACCTGGGTAAATTCAGGTTGACGGTCCCCACGAAGATCTTCATCACGGAAGCACTTGGCAATTTGGTAATACTTATCAACCCCGGCAGCCATCAACAACTGTTTAAATAATTGTGGCGACTGTGGTAAAGCATAGAAGTGTCCTGGATAAACCCGTGATGGAACAATGTAATCCCGAGCCCCTTCTGGTGTTGACCGGGTCAGGTCTGGGGTTTCAACATCTAGGAAACCGTGTTTTTCAAAATACCGATGAATAACATGGGTTACCTTTGAACGTAACATTAACTTCTTCATCATTTCTGGACGACGAAGGTCAAGGTAACGGTACTTCATCCGCAAATCTTCAGTGGCATCAACATTATCAGCAATGTCAAATGGCGTTGTTTCGGATTGTGCTAATACGTGAACTTCTTCCACAGCGACTTCGACTTTACCGGTCTTCATGTCAGGGTTAATTTCCTTATCAGCCCGCAATTGAACTTTTCCCCGGACTTCTAATACATATTGGTTCCGAACAGCATTGGCAACCTTAAAGGCTTCTTCATTCACCTTTTCATTGAAGACCAGCTGAACAATTCCTTCACGATCCCATAAGTCAATAAAAATCAAGCCACCAAGGTTACGCCGCTTAGCGACCCAGCCCTTCAAGACAACTTCTTGACCGACTTGTTTTTCATTTGTGTCTCCACAATAATTCGTTCTCTTCATTCTCGCCTGCTCCTTTTTACCCAATAATAAATAAAAAGCACCCCTGCTATCTGCAAGGGTGCTTAATGCACGGTACCACCTTGGTATCAACTCAACGATAACGTCAACAAGTGACGGAGCAATCTGCCCAACCATTAAAAGTGTCAATCGATTCTTTAGCATGCGGCCTTCCACCATCACCGCTCGCTTGTTTTGTAAAGGCACCGAGCATTCTTTTATTACTGGTTTTTAATATTAAATTCATTTTTTACCTTACTAGTCCCCACAATGAAAGTCAATACCACCATCAACATTTATTATTAATTTTACAAGCCAATGGAAGCTTCTTTATAATAGAAAATAAACGATAAGAGGAGGTTTTGTAATGGGAGCAATTAATGCAGAGTGGTTTCAACAATTACCATTTCAGAAGATGGAAAGTTTTCGACCAGTCAGTGGCGGTGACATTAATGAATCTTACCGCATTCGAGCTGATCATAAGTCATTTTTCATTAAAATTCAGCCCAACCAACCAGCCGATTACTTTAAACATGAAATTAATGGATTAAAGGCTATTGGGAAAATAATCAATACCCCAACCCCTATCTATAATGGCGTTATTGATAATAATGCCTACTTAGTGCTGAACTGGCTCAACGAGAGTACAGGTAGTCAATTCGAACTAGGTAAAGAAGTGGCAACCATGCACCAACAAATGAGTCCGAATGGGAAATTCGGCTTCACGGAAAATCACCGGACAAAGGCGCTTGTTAAAGATAATTCGTGGAACAATAACTGGACTGATTTCTACGTCAACCAGCGTTTACTTCCAGAAGTGGCAGTAGCTAGTCAGCGTGGGCGATGGAACACATGGCGGCAAAGTCACTTCAATCAAATGGTTGACCAATTTAAGCACTATTATCAAACTCATCAGGTTCAGCCTAGTTTACTCCACGGCGACCTGTGGGCCGGTAATTTTATGTTTGCTGATCACCAACCATACTTAATTGATCCCGACACAGTATACGGAGACCGAGAATTTGATTTGGCAATGACAACAGTATTTGGTGGTTTTAACCAAGACTTCTATCAGGGTTATAACGCGACTTATCCAATGGCGGCAGGAATAAATGACCGTCTTCCATGGTACCGTTTCTACTACCTTTGCATGCACCTCGTGCTATTCGGGGAAAGCTATGGACCATCAGTAGATAATATCTTGGCAAATTATTAATCGGTAACAAAAAGGGTTGCTGCAAGCATCTTGAATGCAGGTAGCAACCCTTTTAATATTACTTTTCATAAATGATGGTAACGGGTCCATCGTTTTCTAAATCAACTTGCATATCTGCACCAAAATGACCGGTTTCAACATGCACACCCGCAGCCCGTAATTTTTCATTGAAACGGTCATATAACGGTGATGCAATCTCCGGCTTGGCAGCATTAGTAAATCCAGGCCGGTTACCATGCTTAGTATCGGCATATAAGGTAAATTGAGAAATTGACAAAATAGCTCCATCAACATCCTTCAAGCCCTTGTTCATCTTGCCGTTTTCATCTTCAAAAACACGCAAATTAACAATCTTATGGACTAAGTAATCCAGTTTCTCATCATTATCATCAGGAGCAAAACCAACAAGAAGCATATAACCTTTTTTAATTGCCCCCACTGTCTCACCATCAATTGAAACTGACGCGTGAGTCACTCGTTGTAATACAACACGCACAGTAAGTCCTCCTTAACGAATAATCCGCTTTACAACATAAACGTCCTTGATATTTTTCAAACTATCCATAATAAACTGAAGCTGCCCGAGGTTGCGGACACCGATCGTCAAACTAATCGTCACCATCTTATTATGATCCACTTTTCCGTTAACGGAGTTCAAGAACCGGGTATTGTTGTTAATGGACCGTAAAACGTCATTTAACAAGCCATTACGGTTATACCCCTGAACTTCAATATTAGAATCATAATTAGTCCGGTCACCTTCAGGATTGGCCCAGTATACTGAAACAATTCGCTGGCCGCTCTTTTCAGCGGCCTTGATGTTCGGACAATCACTACGGTGAACCGAAACTCCGCGGCCCTTCGTAATGTATCCAACAATATCATCACCCGGTACTGGACTACAACAATGACTCAACCGCACTAAGAGGTTATCGACCCCTTCAACCACGATCCCTTCACTGGTTGCTTTGGCCTGTTTCCGTTGTTGGCGTTCGTCAGAGTTCTGAATAGTCTCGTGATCTTCCAAAACCGCCTTTTCAGCGGCCTGCTTACGATCATCTTCCGCTTTCTGTCGTAAGTCAGCAGTAAAGCGATTCCGCGCACCGACCGGAGCAATATCACCAAAACCAATCGCTGCAAAGAGATCATCAGCCGTTTGATAGTGCATCTGTTTAGCGACCTGTTGGCTCTTTTCCTCAGTCATTAAATCAAATGGATCATAGCCCGCCTCTTGGAGCTCATGTTCCACAATTTGCTTTCCCGTTTCAATGTTCTTGTCCCGGTTGTGAGCACGGAAAAACTGCCGAATCTTGTTCCGAGCCCGGCGGGTTGACACTAAGTCCAACCAGTCAGCACTTGGGCCAGCAGATGAACTGGAAGTTAAGATATCGACAATATCACCAGTCTTAATCTCATAATCTAGTGGAACAATCCGGCCATTGACCTTTGCTCCTGTCGTATGATTACCAACTTCGGTGTGAATTTGATAAGCCATATCCAACGGACCAGAACCCTTAGGCAATTCAATAACATCCCCCTTAGGCGTAAAGGCGTACACCTTGTCGGTAAAGACATCACTTTGGACCCCTTGCATAAATTCATCTATGCCATGACTTTCACTTCGTAGTTCAAGGATCTCCTTAACCACGTTCAGTTTTTGACTATCCTTCGTCTGCTGGACACCGTTGGTCTTTCCTTCCTTGTAGGCCCAGTGAGCAGCAACCCCATACTCGGCCACTTGGTGCATGTGGTGGGTCCGAATTTGCACTTCAAGCGGCTTTCCATGAGGGCCAATGATTGTCGTGTGCAATGACTGATAACCATTAGCTTTAGGCATCGCAATGTAATCCTTAAATCGTCCTGGCATTGGCTTCCAGTTCGTGTGAATTGCCCCCAGTGCGGCATAGCAATCTTTGATCGAATCGACAACAATCCGCACCGCTAAAAGGTCATAAATCTGGCTAAATTGCTTATGCTGGTTCACCATTTTACGGTAAATGGAGTAAATGTGTTTTGGCCGGCCGTAAATTTCAACATTTGGGCCTAGATTTAAATCGCTAATGGCCTTCTTGATTTCTTGGATTGCTTCATCAATATATTCCACCCGTTGATCACGCCGCGAATTCATTAAGTGGACAATCCGGTAGTATTGTTGCGGGTTTAAGTAACGAAGGGATAAATCTTCAAGTTCCCACTTGATCGTACTAATCCCTAATCGGTCGGCAATTGGTGCATAAATTTCCAACGTTTCATTAGAAATACGTCGTTGCTTATCGGGACGTAAATGTTGAAGCGTCCGCATATTATGGAGGCGGTCCGCAAGTTTGACAATCATAACCCGAATATCCTTAGACATGGCTAACAATAGTTTCCGGTGGGTAGCGGCCATTTGTTCCTTATTCGACTTATATTGAATCTTACCAAGCTTAGTATCACCATCGACGATGAGTGCAATTGTAGGGCCAAAAAGTTCCTTAATATCACCCAAAGTTGCCCCCGTATCCTCAACAATATCATGAAGGTAACCCGCACAAACCGTTTCTGGATCCATCTGCAAGTTGGCCAAAATACCAGCTACTTGAATAGGGTGAATAATATAAGGTTCGCCAGATTTCCGCCGCTGATCATGATGACAGATAGCAGCAAAACGATAGGCCTTTTCTACCAAGGCAACGTGTTCCTCATTCATATATGAGGCAACCATCTTTTGAACATCTTCATGAGTAAGTTCTTTTACTTCCGACACATCAATCACCCCTTGTTTAGTTGTTAGTTTGCATCATTGACCATGATAGGTAAATAACCCCTAAGTAAAAAATTGCAAAATACCAAGTATACTTCGGAAGAAAGAAGAAGGCCATAATCAAAAACAATCCGGGCAGGACAAATATGTTCCACCACCGCAACTGATTGCTACGCAGGTAATGACCAACCCAGACACACACGATCGTGTTGATAATCAGCAAAAATAGTCCCACCAGCCACGTTCGATGAACTAAATGTAATTTACCAGCCAATAGTGGGATCACGACCGCAAAGAGAATACTAAATCCCCATAATTTTAAATCAATTGCTCCCCAAGTTCTCTTATTTACACTCATTAATCTTTACTTCCCTACACTTACTTATAATATTGTGGTCATAATTGTACCACATTCACTTTTTATCAGAAGACACCAATTCAGTAATTACCGATACAGCTGATAGAAAGTACAGTGGTGCTGTTTCCGTCCGTAAAATTCGTGGTCCTAAACCAACTGGAATAACACCTTGACTTTCCATTGTGGCAACTTCTTCGCTGCTTAAGCCACCTTCAGGGCCAAAGATGGCTAACAATGATTCCCCAATTGTCGTTTGGCGAAGTACCTTAACGAGGGCACTCGTTTCCCCCTGCTTAGCAGATTCTTCCCAGGCAACCAAACGATGGGTAGCCGGATAGCTGTTAAGCAGTTCTTTTAGTGAATCACAGTAGTAAATTTGTGGTTGCACATTGCGGTGTGATTGTTCAGCAGCAGAATTGGCAATTTTCTGGAGTCTTGCCAGCTTCCGGGCTCTTTTATTACCTTGCCAGTGACTAATTGATCGTTCTGCATCGAAAAAGATGATCTGCTGAACACCTAATTCTGTTCCCTTTTGCACAATCATCTCAGGCTTTTCCTTTGTTTTAGGGATTCCACATGCAATTCCAGTATGCACTGGTAGTTCTGGATTTCGCCCTAATGCATGAATAATCGTTGCTGAAACTGTGGGAGCAGTCGATGTTAGTTCAGCCAAGTAGCATTGATGGTCATTAAAGACCAGCTCAAATCGCGTTCCTATTTGTGCACGGAGCACCGTTACAAGGTGGTGACTAATATCATCAGGCAATGTAAAACGTTGATTAGGTACTGCTCTGTTAACAAAATAGTGCTGCATTACTGTTCATCCTCCGTTGGTTTATGAGCAATCATGCCATACCAATCCTTCATCCGCAGCTGTTGGTCAATAATAAAGCCCGCTGCGTGTAACTTATTGCGAACTAACTCGGCCTTATCCTTAATTATTCCCGATACTAAGAAGTGCCCGCCTGGACGAAGATTTTCCATTGCTTGTGGAACTAACGGGACAATGATTTCCGCTAAAATATTGGCCACAATCAAGTCCACTTGCGTATGAATCCCATCCAGTAAACTGTTAACCCCCACTTTGACATCAGAAGCTACCGGATTCAGTGCTAAATTGCGCTTGGCAGAATGAACTGCCACTTCGTCGATATCATAGGCAGCAATATCATCCGCGCCGAGTTGCTTGGCAGCAATGCTCAACACCCCAGACCCTGTACCGACATCAATCATCGACTCACCGCCCCGCACGACGATTTCCAGGGCTTCTAACATCAACCGCGTTGTTGGATGCGTCCCGGTTCCAAAAGCCATTCCTGGGTCAAGAATAATAAGTTTTTCGTCTGGTGACTGGCGTTGATACTTCTCCCATTCAGGGACAATTGTTAAGCGGCTAGTTATTCGTAATGGATGATAATATTTTTGCCAAACCGTTGCCCATTTTTCATCATTAACTTGATCAGCAACAACGGACCCCTCTCCCGGATCCAAATCGAACTGAGCTAATTGCTGAACCCGTTGCTTGATGATCGGCACTAATTCTGGAACAAACGTCTTTTCAGGAAAGTAACCAGTAATTGCGGCGCCAGAGGCCCGATGAGGGATTGTCTTTGGATCAACAATTTCACCGTGTTTGCCAAACCGTCCTGGCTTTAACTTTGCGAAATCGGCAGCATCATCAATCTGCACACCGACCGCCCCTTCATCAGTCAAAATATACGAAACCGCTTCAACTGCCTCATTCGTAGTAATGACCTTAATCGCTGTCCAGCCCATGTATATTCCTCCATCCGTTGTTCAATATGAAAAAGAGACTGAGTTTTACGCTCAGCCCCTTTAATATGCAGCATCACTGTCGCACTTACTCATCACTATTATCATTAGTCGTTTGATCATCTTTTTCAAAGTGACTCTTAAGATAATCAATTAAATCTGCTTCAGTCAAAAAGATTCGTGGATGATGCTGGTGATGCAGACGAACGTCAATTTCATTAATTCGCAGACGTCCCGTCCAAGTGTGGGAGTATCGAATGATTACCCGGTTGTTGAGTTTATGTTTACCAAAACGAAAAACGTATACATGTTGGGGAGTCATCATCGGACGAATGTACTCCTTTTTGTACATCAAATCATGGTCACGCATAAAACGTTTGGTTTGATTCAGCATGGTAATCACCTCCTCCTATTCATAGATTGTTTAGATACAGATATATTTTATCACATGGTTAACAGAGTGCAAAAGGATCCGTTAATGAAAAGTAAACAAAATTTTATTTATTCGATGAATATGTGAATAATTAACACATTCGTGAATTATATCCAAATCTGATAGCAATTTTCACAAGGAATGGTATAATCAATATGTGAGAGAAATCTCAAATTGCATATTCACAGATGAAAGGGAGACTGTTTAATTATGTCTAAGAATCATCAAAAAGTTGTTCTTGTCGGTGACGGTGCCGTTGGTTCAAGTTATGCTTACGCAATGGTTCAACAAGGATTGGCTGAAGAATTAGCCATTGTTGATATCGTTAAGAAGCGTACTGAAGGTGACGCTTTGGACCTTGAAGATGCTACTGTCTTCACTGCCCCAAAGCAAATCTACTCTGCTGATTACGACACTTGCAAGGACGCTGACTTGGTAGTTATCACTGCTGGTGCTCCTCAAAAGCCAGGTGAAACTCGTCTTCAATTGGTTGACAAGAACTTGAAGATCATGAAGTCTGTTGTTGAACCAATCGTTAAGTCTGGTTTCAACGGTATCTTCTTGATTGCCGCTAACCCAGTTGACATCTTAACTTACGCTGTTCAAAAGCTTTCTGGCTTCCCAAAGAACAAGGTTATTGGTTCCGGTACTTCACTGGACTCATCACGTCTTCGTATTGCTTTGGCTAAGTTGTTCCACGTTGACCCACGCGATGTTGCCGCAAACATTGTTGCTGAACACGGTGACTCTGAATTTGCTGCTTACTCAACCGCTACTATTGGTGGTAAGCCATTACTTGACATTGCTAAGGAAAACAATGTTTCAATGGATCAACTTCTTAAGATCGAAGATGACGTTCGTAACAAGGCTTACGAAATCATTAACCGTAAGGGTGCTACCTACTATGGTGTTGCTACCTGCCTGATGCGGATTTCTCGTGCCATCTTACGTGACGAACATGCTGTACTCCCTGTTGGTGCTCCAATGAACGGTGAATACGGTATCAACGACCTTTACATTGGTACTCCTGCAGTTGTTTCTGCAAACGGTATCGACAAGGTTATTGAATTGCCATTAGATGACCGTGAAAAGAAGGCCATGGATGCTTCTGCAGCTGCCCTTGAAAAGGTTGCTAAGGATGGTATGGCTAAGCTTCAAAACAACTAATTTACTTTAGTTGTTATAGCAAAAAGAGACCGGCTTGTCGCCGATCTCTTTTTTATTTTAAAAATTACTTGTTGAATTCAGCATTGTATTCCTTCTTGGCATTAGGCAATGCAAACGTATTTTCATACAGGTACTTCTTGGTTAACTTTTCTAAGTAACCGTCATTATAAAGCTTCTGAATTTCCTTATTAAGATCTTTAGTCAGCTTCTTGTTTTGACTGCTCTTGTGAACTAACAAGTAGGCAGACCGTTGATCAATGGACTTTGAAGCGGTTAGCTTTTTACCATTTTTGGAATTAGCGACTTGCTTGTAAGCAGCATATGGATATAAAGCAACATCATACTTACCATTGGCTACTTGAGCTAGGGCATCCGCGGATGATTGGTCACCGATGGCCTTTAAGTTAACTTTCTTACTGTGGGAATTGTTGTAATCCTGTAAAACACTGTAACGGGCATCATCAGTAGAAACTGGTACTAATTTGAGGTTCTTCTTAGCAACTTCATTCAACGAAGCAGCTTTCTTACCGTTCTTCCGATAAACCAGTCGCAAATCATCGAGTCCCACTGCACGAGTGTGGTAGTAAGTTTGAAAACGTTGTTTGTTATACCACGAGTTGTTTAAGGCAATGTCGTACTTACCACTTTGTAGTCCGGAAAAAACCGCATTTTGTGAAGTAAAGGTTGTCTTAAACTTGTATTGAGGAAGGTCATGATCAATTTTCTTAATTAATTCACCATAGTAACCTTCCGGACCGTGGTCGGTGTTTACGATATAAGCTGGATTACCGTTAGGAGCAGCTACATTCACGGTTTTAGCCGCATGGACTGTTCCCCCAGCTGACACAACCGTCGCCGCGACGAGACCGGCTAATGATAAACGAGTAAATAATTTAGTTAATTTCATAATACAATTCCTTTCTGCTCCTATTGAGCAATGACGTAACGTTGTCGCAACCGTGCTTCAATTAACCGCAGGATTCGTGCAAAGATCCAGCACAAGATGATGTAGATAACGAGAGCATCAGTGTAAGTTTCTAGGTACTTAAAGCCAATTGAGGAAATAATATTAGCTTGTCCCATAATTTCGACCAACCCAATGTTATAAACAAGGGCGGTATCCTTGATTAAATCAAGAAAAATATTTGTGAAGTTCGGAATCAGGTTTACAGTCAACTGGGGAATCACAATTTGAGTAATTCCCTTAACCGGACTCATCCCCACTGTCAGGGCAGCTTCATACTGACCAGGATCAACAGCATGGTATGCTGCGCGAATACTTTCCGAAAGATTGGCCATGGCATTCAATCCATAGGCCGAGAAGGCAATTACAATTGCCGGCAAACCATCAGGATTAGTATTCCATCCCCACCCTTTCATCAAAACTAGCAACTGTGGCAGACCATAATAAACGACGTATAGCTGAACCAGGATGGGAGTTCCCCGAATAAAGGAAACCAGGACAGCCAAGACTTGCGATAATCCGGGAATCTTCTTTTCCCGTGCAATGACCACTAAGATTGCGAGCAAGAGGCCAATGATCGTAGCACCAAACGTGATCAACAATGTGAGGGGAGTGGCTGCCAGAATCTGACTAAATGAATCACGAGCAAAATTAATATCAAACATTGAACTCCACCTCCCTAAATCATTTGCCGGTAACGACGGCGGATCAAACGGAACAAGGCTTCAATCACGAGAACCAGTAGCCAGTAAGTTAAAGCCAGCAGGACAAAAATCTGTAACTGATGGAGGCCTGCTGTCTGGTTGGAAAGATTTGAGGCTTGGTTATACAAATCATAAAGACCGATAACATACACTAATGAAGTTGCTTTGACCAACCCAACAACTAGATTCTCAATATTCGGCAAGGCAATCATTGCTGCCTGGGGAATGATGATTTGCCAGAAAGTTGTCCGATCGGGCATTCCAACTGACCGTGCTGCTTCTATTTGACCGCGATCAACTGAAAGATATGCACTTCGGAAAGCTTCGGATAAATATCCACTCCAGCCCAGAGTGAGTCCCAGAACCCCAAACGTCATTCTGGTCCAATGGTCGATGTCAATACCAATTGCCTTCAACAAGACTGGTAGTCCATAATAGGCCATCAGTAGCATCAACAGCGGTGGTGTCCCCCGAACCAAGTTGAGGTAGACCGTGGCAATTCCCCGGGCAAACCTATTCTTTCGTAAGTCAAGCCAAGTCAGTGCCAATCCTAAGATAGTGGCAAAGATGAATGACCAAATCAGGAGTGTCAAGGTATTGGGAAAGCCACGCCAAATTACTGATAGGATCTTTTGGCTATTCATTTTTGATGACCCTCCTTTATTAATAGTTATCTGCTAAGGCATTCAAGAATTGCTTGGTACGTTGCTTTTGGGGATGATCAAAGATGTCGGCAGGTTTGCCAATCTCCTGAATTTGACCATCTGCAAAGAACGCCACCCGACTAGCAACATTGCGGGCAAACCACATTTGGTGAGTAACCACGACCATTGTTTGCCCATTTTCAGCTAAGCGCTGCATATCTTTCAGAACCGTCCCCACCAACTCAGGATCCAAAGCACTAGTTGGTTCATCGAACAGGACCACTTCTGGTTTCAAAACCGTCGCCCGCGCAATTCCAATTCGTTGCTGCTGACCACCAGACAGTTGGGTTGGAAAATAGTGCCGACGATCATACAAGCCCAAGTTCTTTAATGCTTGTGCGGCCTTCTGATTGGCAGTTTTAGCATCCACCCCATGTCCATAAATCAATCCTTCCGCAATGTTCTGTTGAGCGGTCTTATTTTTAAAGAGGTTATAATTTTGGAAGACCATCGCGGTATGACGACGAACCCACTGGACTTGTTGTTTACTAGGTTTACCCAGGTCGATCGTCTGATCAGCAAAGTGCATCGTTCCTGAATCAGCATGTTCTAAGAAATTTAAGTTGCGCAATAAAGTAGTTTTTCCGGAACCAGATGGCCCAATGATAACAAGTACCTCGCCCTGGTGAATTTGAAGGTCAACGCCATCTAACACCTGGTGACCATTAAATTGTTTTTGTAAATCTTTGACTTCTAGTAACATCTTGATAACCCCTTCTTAGATTTGATGAGCAGCCTCAATGGCCCAATTAAGGCGCTGGTATGAAATATCACGTGGTACCGTGCAGTCAGCACCAAGCAGAACTCCTTTCTTCCCAACTTCACTAATGAGGCGGTGGACCTCATCTTGAATCTGTTGTTTTGTTCCAGTATACAGAAGGCCTTTAACACTATTATCAAAGCCACCAAGGACAGGACGGTCATTAAAAAGCTTCTTCCCTTCAGCTAAGGTATAGTGATCAACCCCTGTTGCCCAGTTAATAACCTGCAAGGAATAATCCTTGAACCAGGATAATTCGTTTGTCGCCCCATCAAAGCCACAGATATGAAGGATGTTCAGTGGTGAAACGGCATTAATAGCGGTTTGCACTTCCATATCGATTGGCTCCATTACTTGTTCGAAAAAGTGATGATTATTAACTCGTGAATCTTGAATGGACTGGGTACTGTAGTAGATTCCATCAATCTTAGTATTGGCCATCAAAACCGTGACAAGCGTTTTCAAGTCCGCAGCCATTTGTTTAAGCACCGCAACGACGACCTGAGGATGTTTTTCGTAAAGGTCAGCAAAGCGATGGTCACCAGTTGTCAACGGTTCAATGTAGTGTTCAAACAGTGCCCATTTGAATAAAATTAATGGCGAAAACATCGTGATGAACACCGGACGATCACCAACAATAACTTGTTGCTGGCGGGCCAATTCAACTTGACCGGTAATCCATGGATCATCAGTAGTCAATGGTTGCAAGTTAACCAATTGATCCGGATCTAATGGGTTGTCCACACCGCGGAAAGGATATGGGAAGTAGCCGTCCAACATCGTTTTTGCAAAGTCAACGTGAACCTTATCATAGTAATCCTGGTGACCCTTCAAATTTGTTTGAACCACTGCTGGTTTTACGGCCGCGTCTGTAAATTCATTGTCAGCAAAGTGCCGCCAGAAAGATACCGGCACATGCTTAGGGGTTTGGTTATGTAATGCGGCCAAAACTTCTTGTCTATCTAATACCATATTTACTCCACTCCTCCATTTCTAAGTACACAAAAAGGGCAACGAATCACTAACATGATCCGTTGCCCTATCATTTTTGATAGAAGATGTCGTTCTACTGGGTACGATCAATCAATCCCAAAAGAACGGCCAACTGAACCCATGTCAGTATGTCCGCTATTCATAATTGATTGACAACAACACATTGAATAAGTTTGTAACATGAGTTCACCTTCTTTTTCGTTTTCTTGAGTACATTTGTAAATATATCATCTTGCTTATTTTTTGTCAATAACAAATTTATAATGATTTTCTAATTTTGTGCTAATTATGCTTTATAAGAGCATAAAAAATCACTTTCCCATTTACTAGGAAAGTGATCAAATTTGTTATTCAGGGAAAACTACTCAATGAATCGCCCTAGTTTTGTTAAACAGAATGGCGAGAATGCTGTAATATCAACGCTTATTTATCGTCGACTTCTTCGTCAGTCTTCAAAACGGCCATGAAGGCTTCTTGGGGAATATCAACCTTACCAACGGCTTTCATCCGTTTTTTACCACGCTTCTGCTTCTCCAGTAGCTTAGCACGCCGATCAGGGTCCCCAGTGTGGATCCGCGCAGTAACATCCTTCCGGTAAGCCTTAATGTTGGTCCGAGAAATAATCTTCGAACCAATGGCGGCCTGAATAGGAATTTCAAAGTTTTGTCGCGGAATAATCTTTTTCAGTTTAGAAGTGATATCCCGCGCACGCTCCGCCGCAAAATCACGGTGGGCAATGAAACTGAGGGCATCGACCTTGTCACCATTCAGTAAAATATCGATCTTGACGAGGTCACTTGGCCGGTAGTCATCAATTTCGTAGTCCAGGGAGGCATAACCACGCGTCGATGACTTCAGTTTATCAAAAAAGTCAAAAATAATTTCAGACAACGGAATATGGTAAATCACGTTCACCCGTGTGTCACTTAAGTATTCCATTGTGTCGAACTGGCCACGTTTCCGCTGGCATAATTCCATCACTGGCCCCACGTAATCATTTGGCACCATGATAGAGGCCTTAACGAATGGTTCTTTAATGTCCTTAATAGATGATGCATCAGGCATTTCGGCTGGGTTTTCAACGTCCTTGACACTGCCATCATGAAGGTCAACATGATAAGTAACCGATGGCGCTGTCGTAATCAAGTCCAGGTTAAATTCTCGCTCTAACCGCTCTTGAACAACATCCATGTGCAAAAGGCCGAGGAATCCACAACGAAAACCGAACCCTAATGCTTGTGACGATTCCGGTTCAAATGTCAACGCCGCATCATTCAACTGTAATTTTTCCAGGGCATCCCGTAAGTCATTGAACTTTGCATTATCGGTGGGATAAAGCCCTGCATAAACCATTGGGGTCATTTGACGGTAACCTTCCAGTGGCTTACCGGTTGGGTGATCAGCATTAGTGACCGTATCACCGACCCGCGTATCCTTAATGTCCTTGATGCTGGCAGTGATATAACCAACATCCCCGGCCATCAAGACGTCCCGCGCCAATGGTTTTGGTGAGTTGATCCCAACTTCAGCCACTTCATATTCGGTGCCGGAGTTCATCAGGCGAATGTGGTCACCCTTTTTCACGGTTCCCTCAAAAACCCGCACACTGAGCACAACCCCTCGGTAATCATCGTACTTTGAATCAAAGATCAATGCTTTGAGAGGGGCAGTTAAGTCACCAGTTGGTGCTGGGACATCCTTAACGATGCGTTCGAGGACCTTATCTACCCCTAGCCCTGTCTTCGCACTCACATCCACGGCATCTTCAGTATCGAGACCAATCTCATCTTCAATCTGCTTCTTAGTACCTTCCGGATCAGCCGATGGCAAATCAATTTTATTGATCACTGGCAGAATCTCCAAATCATTATCAAGTGCCAGGTAGGTATTGGCCAGCGTCTGAGCTTCGACCCCTTGTGAAGCATCGACGACAAGCAAAGCGCCTTCACAAGCAGCAAGTGAACGTGAAACTTCATATGAAAAGTCCACATGACCTGGGGTATCAATTAAGTGGAAAATGTAATCCTGCCCATCCTTGGCATGGTAGGTCAAAGCAACCGCATTCAACTTAATAGTAATTCCCCGTTCTCGTTCCAGGGGCATATCATCTAAGACTTGGTTTTTCATCTCCCGCTTACTAATCGTATCCGTCATTTCAAGGATCCGGTCAGCCAGTGTCGACTTACCATGGTCAATATGAGCGACAATGGAAAAGTTACGGATATGTTTTTGACGTTCTTTCATTTCGTCTAAACTCATTGTCATTGTTATCTACTCACTACTTTCTACCAAAATACTACGTCTAGTATACCAAAGACCCCTCACCGATGGAAAAGGGAATCCCTAATTAGCCACCAAAATGACCCCTAGCGTCGCAGAAATGCTAACGCTAGAGGTCATCAATTATTAGTACTAAATTGAAGTGTACAAACTCGGTTTATTTATCTTCAAAGGCATCACGGAGTTTATCCAAGACGGACTTTTTAACACCCTTGACATCCTCACCGGAAGCTGCGGCAAAGGCCATCATAGCTTCCCGTTGCCGTTTATTAAGGCTCTTTGGTGTCCGAACATGAACAGTCACATGTTCATCACCATTACCGCTACCGTTCAAGTGTGGAACACCCTTGCCCCGCAACCGGAAGTTCGTTTCAGACTGTGTGCCGGCTGGAATCTTCAAGTCAACGTCACCATGAACCGTCTTAACCTTGACTTGATCACCAAGAGCAGCTTGAGCAAATGAAATGTCTTGATCGACATAAATTGTGGAGCCATCACGACGGAATTCACGGCTCGGCGTAACGCGGAAGATGATGTAAAGGTCACCAGCGGGGCCACCATTAGCACCTGCATCCCCTTGGTGTTGAAGACGCATTTGTTGCCCATCATCAACACCAGCAGGAATCTTAACTTCCAGTTCATGCTTTTCGTGAATATGACCGGATCCGTGGCAGGTCGTGCACCGGTCTTCTGGCTTGAGGATCTTACCAGAGCCATTACATTCTGGACAAGTTGTTTGGGTTTGAATGTTCCCCAACGGTGTTTGCCGAACAGAGGTGATAAACCCCCGGCCACCACAACGTGAACAAGTAACTGGTGCTTTGCCAGGCTTAGCTCCTGTGCCGTGACAGGTTTTACATTCAGCATCACGGTCATACTTAATGGTTGTCGTCTTACCAAAAATAGCGTCCATAAATTTCAAAGTCATGGTGTATTGAAGGTCACGACCTTGACGTGGAGCTGTTGGATCAGCCTGACGACGTTGACCGCCGCCAAAGAACTGACTGAAGATGTCGTCAAAGCCACCCGCACCAAAACCTTGTGAGAAGCCTTGACCCTGACCAAATCCGCCAAAGCCTTGACCACCTGAACCCTGTGGACCAGCAGAGCCAAATTGATCATATTGAGCACGCTTTTGCTTGTCGTGCAAAACTTCGTAAGCTTCATTAATCTTCTTAAACTTCTCTTCTGCACCTGGTGCATGGTTGACATCAGGGTGGTACTTGGCTGCTAAACGCCGGTAAGCATGATTAATATCACTATCAGAAGCGTCTTTGGAAACTCCTAGAATGTCGTAATAACTTTCTTCTGCCATATGGATCCCCCATAAATAAATTCTTGTTTAGTTATAACATATTTTGATGTTCAAGAATAGAACGCGACATTATAACTAATAACACGCTAGTTGATAAGAAAAGCCTATGACATCACTTGTCACAGGCTTTTACTTATTAATCTCTAACCTGTATGCGCGCTAGTTTACTTCTTATCATCTGGGGTAACATCTTTGAAGTCGCCATCAACAGTATTACCATCATTGCCGGAATTACCATTGTTGTCGTTGTTGCCACCAGCATTGTTGTTACCAGCTGCACCGGCTTGACCGCCTTGAGCACCTTGAGCCTTTTGATAAAGCTTGACACTCAGGTCCTGAATAACCTTGTTCAAAGCATCCTTCTTGGCCTTCATATCATCAAGGTTGCCACTTTCTTTAGCCTTCTTCAATGCATCACGAGCATCTTCAGCCTTCTTGATATCTTCTTCAGGAACCTTGCCCTTAACTTCCTTCAAAGTCTTGTCAACTTGGAAGAGTTCTTGGTCAACTTCGTTCTTCAAGTCAACTTCAGCCTTCTTCTTCTTGTCGGCTTCGGCATGTTCTTCGGCATCCTTCTTCATCCGTTCAATTTCGGCGTCGGACAGACCGGAGTTAGACTTGATAACGATCTTTTGTTCCTTACCAGTTCCCATATCCTTAGCGGAAACGTTAACGATCCCGTTCTTGTCGATATCGAAGGTAACCTTAATTTGAGGAACACCACGAGGAGCAGCAGGAATGTCAGTCAGTTGGAAGTTCCCTAATGTCTTATTATCAGCTGCCATTGGACGTTCACCTTGGAGAACGTGAATATCAACAGCAGATTGATTATCAGCAGCAGTAGAGAAGATTTGACTCTTTGAAGTTGGAATCGTCGTGTTCCGGTCAATCAACTTGGTGAAGACACCACCCATGGTTTCAATACCAAGAGAAAGTGGCGTAACATCAAGCAAAACAACATCTTTAACATCACCGGTCAGAACCCCACCTTGGATAGCAGCACCAAGTGCAACCGCTTCATCTGGGTTAATTGAGTGGTTAGGTTCCTTGCCAGTTAATTCCTTAACCATTTCTTGGACGGCAGGAATACGAGTTGAACCACCATTGAGAATAACTTCATCAATGTCATCGAATGATAAGTCAGCATCCTTCAATGCGTTCAAAACTGGTTGCTTCGTCCGTTCAACTAAGTCATTAGTCAGTTGGTTAAATTGAGCACGCGTCAACGTCTTTTCCAAGTGCAGAGGGCCTTCCTCACCAGAAGCAATAAATGGTAGGCTGATTTGAGCTTCTTGAACACCAGACAAGTCCTTCTTAGCCTTTTCTGCGGCGTCCTTCAAACGTTGTAATGCCATCTTATCTTTGGACAGATCAATACCATGTTCTTGTTTGAAGCCATCGATTAACCAATCCATGATCTTTTGGTCAAAGTCATCCCCACCAAGGTGAGTATCACCGTTAGTTGAGAGGACTTGGAAGACCCCATCACCTAATTCTAGGATGGAAACATCGAAAGTCCCACCACCAAGGTCGTAAACCAGAATCTTTTCATCCTTGTCCTTCTTGTCCAAACCATAGGCCAGCGATGAAGCCGTTGGTTCGTTGATGATCCGCTTAACATCCAGACCAGCAATCTTACCAGCATCCTTAGTAGCTTGACGTTGAGCATCATTAAAGTATGCAGGAACAGTGATAACCGCCTTGTCAACAGTGTCACCAATGTAGTCTTCAGCATACTTCTTCAGGTATTGCAGAATCATTGCTGAAATTTCTTGTGGAGTGTACTTCTTACCATCAACTTCAACAGTGTATCCGGCTTCACCCATGTGACTCTTAATTGATGAAATAGTGTTTGGATTGGTAATAGCTTGCCGCTTAGCAACTTCACCAACTTGAGTTTCACCATTCTTAAATGCAACAACAGATGGAGTTGTCCGACTACCTTCTGGATTGGTAATAATCTTTGGTTCCTTACCTTCCATTACGGCAACCGCTGAGTTAGTAGTACCTAAATCAATACCAATAATTTTGTTACTTGCCATGTTTTCTTCCCTCTTTATAATTTGATATCTAATTTATTGTGTCACAACAACCATTGATGGCCGTAAAACACGATCTTTTAGCTGATAGCCAGCTTGCAACACCTTTGCAACTGTATCTGGCTTTTGATCACCCTGCACTGGAACAGTCTGAACTGCCTGGTGAAGGTTCGGATCAAAGGGTTTACCTTCAGCCTCAATCTCAGTAATGCCATGATCCTTCAATGCTGCCACTAAGTGATCATGAGTCATTTGAATTCCCTTCATCAATTGTTTGCCGTTATCATCGGTCACTTTGATCTGGAGGGCTCGCTTAAGATTGTCTAACACTGGTAAGATGGACTTTGCTAAATCTTGTCCATCATATTTCAAAATTTGAGCACGTTCTTTATTAAAACGTGTTGTCATATTTTGAATTTCTGCTTCTGCCCGCAAGTACTGGTCATCTTTGTCATCAAGCTTTTTTTGCAAGTCAGCCACCTGTTTTTGAAGTTGTTCTTCTTTTGATGGTGCCTTTGCTTTCTTGGCAGTAGCCTTTTGGTGCCCCGTCGTTTGTTTTGCTTGACTAGCTTGTTGCTTTTGTGAGTCAGCAGACTTTGCGTCTTCCTTCTTAGCCACTATCTTCGCCTCCTATGAATCATAAAAATGACGATAATAACCTAACAATCGTTTTGCTAACTCCTGACGAAAGGCATTAACAATCCCAATCGTCCGCGAATATGGCATCCTCGTTGGACCGAGCACCGCAATGATGCCCTTACCATATTGATCAACGTCATAAGTAGCAGTGATTAAACTATAATCATCCAATACTTGATTATCCGCAATTTCGTTACCTATCCGGACATGAACACCACCGTCAGGCTTGGAATCTGCATCTAACAGATGTGATAAACTATCACTTTGATCCAACAAACGGTAAATTGTTTGCAGGTCATGCGGATCCTGGTGATCAGAAAAGCCCAACAGGTTTAACCGACCGCCAACATAGAAACGATCCCGGGCAGCATTCTTCAGGACACTGTCAAAGATATCCAGGAATCCTTTGGGGCTTTCCAGATAGTGCGTAACCTTAATCGGAATATCGGTATTGAGCCGCTTTACAACCTCAGACAACTCATGACCAACTAACTGGTCATTAATCAGCCGAACAACTGACTCAATTGCCTCAGTATCAACATTCCGTGGAAGTGTGAACGATTGACTCTCCACATTACCAGAATCAGTCACGAGGATCGCGATGACTTTTTGGTCTCCTAATGGAACCAAACGGAATCCACTAAGTCGCACATCTGCCTGCTCAGGCTTTAGTGCAAAGGCAGTGTATGAAGTCAAGTTGGAAAGAATATCAGCTGAATGAGAAACAATTTCATCAATCTTCTGGTAGTTATCCCCTAACGAATTCTGAATGACTAACAGGTCATTATCCGTCACTGCTGTCGGATCTAGGAGATGGTCAACGTAATAGCGGTACCCCTTTTTCGAAGGCACCCGTCCTGACGAAGAATGCTGTTTATTAATCAAACCATTCTTTTCCAAGACAACCATCTCGTTACGAACAGTCGCGGAGCTAACCTTGAATGGCAATTTTTCCACCAAGTGCTTAGAGCCGACTGGTTGACCTGTTGACGTGTATTGACGTACAATCGCTTGCAGGATCTTCTTTTGACGCTGTGTTAGCATTATTATCACTTCCTTTTAGCACTCCAATAGTTCAAGTGCTAAACACACTGTATAATATACCAATCAGTGTCCTAAAAGTCAAGAAATGTCAAAGTTATTTTCAAGGAGATTATTCCATGAAGCATAAACAGCATCGTTACGTACAACCACACAATGTTCGTGAAGCAATGGAGCTCATTCAAAAGTTATTTAATCAGTATCGCAATGCCCCACTCACCCGCGAGCTATTAGATTACCATAATAACTTAGTTCACCGCTTAAACGATGATATTCATGATGCAGCTGTTAAGGAAGGCAACCCAAAGCAACTAGAACAATTGGCAAATATGGCTGATGTGATGCGGCGGTGGGTCAGCATTCGCTTATCAGGGCGCCCCTTCGAAGCCAAGATGCGTCATTTTAAATTGTATTCCGATGGTGGAACTAAATTTAAGCGTAAAGTTCATAAAATCAAGGGATCTGGCAATTACCGAGCCAGTCGTCATTAAATGAAAATAGGACCAGGATATTTATTTAAGCAAACATCCTGGTCCTATTTTTATTTAACAATTTGATGATCAATCACTGGTAAATGAGCAAGACACTTCTCCGAATCAACTTGATCTTGTTTTAATTGGGCAACAAGTCCGTTAGCATCATTAAACTTCACTTCGCCACGTAGTTTAGTAATCCAGCGAACTTGGACTGCTTCACCGTATATCATTTCATGAAAATTAAACAAATTGATCTCTAAGGTCTTGTGGCGGGCTTTGCCAAAAGTAATGTTATAACCAACACTAGCCATTCCGTCGATCCATGGACCATCAGCTATCTTTAACTGGACAACATAAACTCCCACTGCGGGAATCCACTGGTGACACGGCCACTCAATATTGGCGGTCGGAAAGCCCAATGTACGACCCCGTGCTAAACCATGTACTACTAAACCGGTCGTAACGTAATAATATCCTAACTGTTGATTGGCTTCTGCAATTTGTCCTTTGTCCAATAAGTGCCGAATAGCAGTCGAACCGACCTTCTGACCAGCCTTCGTTGTGTACTTTGGAACCGTCACAACATCAAACCGCCCGCGTGCATATCCCGGTAATTTTTGCATGTTAGCAACGTCTTTATGTCCATAAGTATGATCAAACCCGGCAACTACGACTTGCGGATGAAGGGCCATCAGAAAATCATCAACAAAAGATTGCGGTGACAGTGCGGCAAATTGGGAAGTAAAGCTCATCAAATATACACGATCAACCCCCAATTGCGTTAGTAAATCCATCTTCCGACGAAGCAATGACAAGTAGCGATAACCACCGGGATATTCTTGGTAAACAATCCCCGGGGCATGGTCATATGTAAGAACAGCTAATGGTAAATGCCGCTTATTAGCTTCCTTTTGTCCCTGCAAAATAACCTGCTGGTGACCACGATGAACACCATCAAAGAAACCCATTGCTAACACAACTGGTTCATTAGGGATCTTGTTTTGTTTAAGGGGATAGTGTAGCCGAATCACTTCCATCGTGATGACCTCCTAATTCAATCGCAGCATTGTTTGAGGCTTGTAATTTTGTCCATCTGCATCGATATGGTAAATCGCCTTAACCTGATTATTATATACCAATGCAACGGTTTCAGCATTAGTGTCCAATTCGCTACTCTTAAACCAGGAACCATGTTGCATATAGTGCCACTGGTCAGTGGTAAGAACCACATGCGGATAATCACTAAAAACCGCATCCAACGGGAAAATCAACTTGGACAGACTTTGGCTGGCTAAGGCATTTTGAACATCATCTAGGCTGAGTGTATCTTCTAATGTAAAACCGCCACTCTTAATTCGCGTCAGAGAACTCATTGTCCCCGGGAAACCCAGTTGGCGGGCCAAAGCAACTACAAGGGTCCGAATATAAGTTCCCTTGCCACAGGCAACACGAAAAGTAACCCGCTGGCTCTGAGTTTTCTCATCAAACTTTGTCCGCAATAACTGAAATGAATCTACTTGGACGGTCCGCACTGGTCGTTCAACAGTTTCACCGGCACGGGCATATTCATATAAACGCTTGCCATGAACCTTCACCGCTGAATACATAGGTGGTTGTTGCCGAACTTGACCAGTCAATTTATTCATTGCATCTTGAATGGTCGCGTTTGTAATAGCATGTGTAACTTTTGCGGTTTCAATCACTGCCCCATCAAGGTCTTCAGTTTCAGTAGCTTTGCCAATTAATAATTCCCCCTGGTAGACTTTTCCAGAAGCCATCAAGTATGGCACAACTTTTGTCGCGGCACCAACGCAAATGGGTAAGACACCATCGACCGAAGGATCAAGGGTCCCAGAATGACCGATTTTCTTTGTTTTTAAAAGATTACGTAAACGGCGAATACAGTCAAAGCTAGTCATCCCGCGTTCTTTATACAAAGGAATAATTCCATCCATGTTAATCCTCCTATAAAAACGGGGTTGTGGTTTTAGTCACCATAACCCCGTTTCTTATTACTTTTCTTGCTGATGAAGTTGATTGATTAATTGGTCAATCCGACTACCATAAGCAATCGACTTATCTCGTTCAAATTTAATCTCGGGAGTCTTAAAGATATTCAACCGTGCACCCAATTCACTCCGAATCAAGCCAGTCGCTTTATCTAAGCCTGCTTGAGTCTTTTCACCATCTGATGCTTTATCAGACAGAATGGTGTAATAAATAGTTGCTTGTTGGAGATCACCGGTAACATCAACCCCCGTAATCGTAACCCCTTGAACTCGCGGGTCACGGACCCGTTTCAAGAGAATATCGTCAACCTCTCGCTGGATTTCACCAGCTAAACGGTCAACACGATAACGCTTGTTAACCATGGAATATCACCTCAGTTTACTTAACTGGAACTTCTTTCATTTGATAAGCTTCAATAACATCTTTTTCTTTGATATCATTGTAGTTTTCAATTGTCAATCCACATTCGAAGCCGGCCTTAACTTCCTTAACGTCGTCTTTGAACCGCTTTAAACTACCCAGTTCACCTTCGTAAACAACAACACCGTCACGGACCAGGCGTACCTTCGAATCACGAGTGATTTTACCAGTAGTTACCATTCCACCAGCGATAGTACCGACTTTAGAAGCTTTGTAAAGCTGACGAACTTCAACCTGACCAATCGTTTCTTCTTTGTAGACTGGTTCAAGCATCCCCTTCATGGCCTTCTCAACTTCGTCAATCGCATTGTAAATAACCCGGTGCAGACGAATGTCAATGTTCGTGGAGTCAGCTAATGATTGAGCAGACGGTGTTGGCCGAACGTTAAACCCAATAATAACGGCATTTGATGCCTCAGCTAATGTGACATCTGATTCATTAATGGCACCAACTGCTTGGTGAATAATGTCAACCCGAACACCGTCAACCTTGATCTTCTGCAGGCTTTGACTCAGGGCTTCTACCGACCCTTGAACATCGGCCTTAATGATCAATGGCAAGGTCTTCATTTGGCCTTCCTTCATTGTTGCAAACAAGTTATCAAGGGTAACATGTGAAGTCCGCTTCCGTTCTTCCTCTTGCGCGTGTTCAGCACGCTTTTCACCAGCAGCCCGGGCGGTCTTTTCATCATCAAAGACAACGAACCGATCCCCGGCTTCTGGAACAGCATTTAGACCCGTAATTTCGACAGGTGTTGATGGAGTAGCTTCTTTGATCCGTCGACCATTTTCGTTCGTCATAGTCCGAACACGACCATAAGTATTACCAACAACGATTGGGTCACCGACATGCAATGTCCCCTGTTGGACTAAGACAGTTGCAACGGAGCCTTTTCCTTGATCCAGACGAGCTTCAACAACGGAACCAGCACCGTTTTGATCGGGGTTAGCCTTCAATTCCATCATTTCAGCCTGCAATTGGATCATATCCAATAATTCGTCAATATTCTTACCGAACTTAGCAGAAATGTTGACAAAGATGGTATCGCCACCCCAGTCTTCAGGAATTAAGTTATACTTAGCCAGTTCTTCAACCACTCGTTCAGGGTTAGCACCTGGCTTATCAATCTTGTTAACAGCAACAATGATTGGTGTCTTTGCTGCTTGAGCATGGTGAATGGCTTCAACTGTTTGTGGCATAACACCATCATCAGCCGCAACAACTAAGACCGTAATATCAGTAATGTTAGCACCCCGTGCACGCATTTCAGTAAAGGCAGCGTGTCCTGGAGTATCCAAGAAGGTAATCAAATTGTCTTTGTAGTGAACCTGGTAAGCACCAATTTCCTGAGTAATCCCACCAGCTTCATGCTCAGTGATGTGGGAGTGACGAAGTTTGTCCAGCAGGGTCGTCTTACCATGGTCAACGTGACCCATAACTGTAACGACTGGTGGCCGCGAAACGAGGTGGTCGGTGTTCTTTTCTTCGTCTTCAAACATCTTATCGATATCTGAAACATCGACTTCAACCTTTTCCTTAGCATCGATACCGTAATCAGTGGCCAATAACTCAATTGTGTCCTTATCAAGGGATTGGTTTTGATTAATCATGACCCCAAGCATAAAGAGCTTCTTAATAATTTCAGCCGGTGAACGGTGCAAAATCTTACCCAAATCTTGCGCATTCATCCCTTCAGTGTACTCTAACACCTCTGGTAACGGCCGGTCTTTTCGTTGAGTTGGCTGCTTTTGCTTGACTTCACGCAAGCGATTATTACCCTTGTTGTGCTTCTTATTCCGCTTCTTATTTTTCTTGTTGAAACGGTTACGACCGTTATGATCGTTATTATTTAAGCTGCCACCAAAACGGCCATTATGGTTCTGGTTATTCCGTTGCTGGTTACCATGTTGCTTGTGGCCTTGCTTTTGGTGATTGTCGTTTTGAACAGTCTTTTTAGCATTGTCATTGTTATGGCGTTGCTCATGCTTGTGTTCATCACGTTGCACTTTAGCAGTCTTTTTACCATCACGTTTTTGCTGATTCTTGCGGTGGCCCTCATTCTTTTGACCGTGTTGTTGGCCTTTGACTGGTTCTTTACCAGCTTTTTTTGACTGGCCATTGTTACCCTTCGCAACTTGACGCAGTTTTTGTGCTTGTTCAGGGGTTACAGATGACATGTGACTCTTAATCTGCATCCCTTGTTGGTTGGCCACTTTAACCAGGTCTTTACTTGGCATCTTTAATTCTTTTGCCAGTTCATAAATTCGTTCTTTGGCCATGTGTTCACTCTCCTTAATCCATTGCTAATAATTCCTCAAACTTTCTTGCAAATCCAGATTGGGTAATTCCAATAACTGTTCTTGATTGCCCGATCGCCTGACTTAACTCCAACTTTGTAAACGACTGATTTAATGGCACATTATAGTATGCACACTTATCGTTGAATTTTTTGCTGGTCGCTGAACCAGCATCTTGAGCTAAAAAGACTAACCGGACTGATTGAGTTTGAATTGCTTTTAATACGGTTGCTTCCCCACTAACAACTTTTTGGGCACGTCTGGCTATCCCCAAAAGGTTCATCGTTTGGCGTTTATTTTTGATCATTACCAAATAATGCTTGACGTGCTTGAAGGTGGTCAGTGTATTGAATCAGTTCATCATAAAATGAATCATCCAATTTAACGTGAAATGCTTTTTCAAAGGTCTTTTCGGCCTTTGCTCGTTTAGCAATTTCTACATCAACGGCGATGTAAGCACCACGACCTGACTTTTTACCAGTTGGGTCAATGGATACTTCACCTTCCTTATTTTTAACAACTCGAATTAATTGCCGCTTTGGCATCATTTCGCCAGTGACGATGTCTTTTCGCATCGGTACTTTTCTCTTTTTCATCTTTTCACCCCGTTGCTAATTATTAATCTTCACTCGTGTTTTCAACTTCATCATCTGAAGTATCAGTAGCGTCATCATCGACTGAATTATCCAGATCTTCCATTTCTGATTCTGACTTAATATCAATCTTGTACTTGGTCAAACGAGCAGCAAGGCGGGCGTTTTGACCGCGCTTACCAATGGCTAAGGAAAGTTGATTATCAGGAACAACTACGGTTGCGGAACGCTCTGGTTCAATGGTTTCGCCAGTTTCTTCATCAACAGTTGGTTCACCAGGATCATTGAAAATAACGTCTAATACTTCCGCAGGATTCAAAGCATTAGCGATAAATTCTGCCGGATCCTTAACGTATTCCACAATGTCCATATTCTCGCCGTCTAGTTCATTAACAATTGCTTGCACACGTGAACCCCGTGGACCAACGCAAGTCCCGACTGGATCAACGTTTGGATCATTGGAGTAAACAGCAACCTTCGCACGATCGCCGGCTTCACGGGCAATATTTTCAATGAGTACTGTTCCATCCTTGATTTCAGGAACTTCACGTTCAAACAACCGTTTTAACAGTTCTGGCGCAGTCCGAGAAACAAAGATTTGTGGACCGTGACGGTCATCATTAACCTTGGAAACATAAACCTGAATGCGGTCATGAATGTGGTAGTGCTCATTTGGCATCTTGTCACGGAAGCCCATAGCTCCTTCTACGCCATCACCAAGATCAACCCACGTGAAGCGTTTGTCTTCCCGTGAAACTTCACCAGTGATGATTTCATTTTCATAGGTCTTGTACTTGTCGTAAATAATTTTGCGTTCTTCTTCACGTAACCGTTGCATTACAACTTGTTTAGCAGTTTGGGCAGCGATTCGACCAAAGTCGCGCGGAGTAACTTCTTCCCGAATTTCATCCCCGGCGTCATAACCTTGACCATGAGGCAACTTTCGTGCTTCAGCCAAACTCATGTATTCATTGGCGTCATCTTCAACCAATGCAGGATCATCAGTCAGCGTTTTTACTGCGTACACCTTAATATTACCAGTTTGTTCGTCAAAGTCGACTTCAACGTTCTTTTCACCATAATTCTGCTTATATGCAGACTCCAAAGCTTGCTCTAAAGCTTCAATAACAACTTCCTTTTTAATGCCCTTTTCCTTTTCTAAGTAGTTAAGAGCAGCAATCATTTCAGTATTCGTTTTCTTTTTGCTCACCGTGGATACACTCCTTTACATTTTGCTAAAGTCAATGGCAAACCGGGCCTTAGCAATCTTTTGCCGATCAATTGTGATTTGACGATGCCGTGTTTTATCCAAGTAATCAAGGGTTAATTCATCTGGCGTCAGATTGGTTAATGTGCCTTCATACCACTTTTTTCCATTAATTTGTTCATAAAGCGACACATGAATGTAGCGATTAACTGCACTCTTATAGTCACGTTCATTCTTCAAAGGACGTTCTGCACCTGGTGAAGAAACTTCCAAGAAATAAGCTTGGGGAATCGGATCTGGTTCAGCACTATCTAGCGCTTCACTTAATTCATCGCTGACTAGTGCACAGTCATTCAATGTGATACCGCCGTCCTTATCAATGTAAACACGGAGATACCAAGAATGGCCTTCCTTTACAAACTCAGTATCAAAGAGGTAAAAGTTATGTTTATCCAAGATTGGTTCAACTAACGAATTAACTGTATCAATAATCTCGTTGGTACTCATGATTTCACCTCCACTAATTGCAATAAAAAGAGTGAGCATTGCTGCTCACTCCACCACGAGTTATTTAACATTTATTATTTTATCATCCTAAGTAGCTTTTAGCAAGCATCGGCTTGTCGTTCACCACTTCTAAAACAGACTAAGTTGATTTTCATCAGGAAGATCATCTAACACATGATTTTCCGTTAAGAACTCAATCAGTGTTTGAGATACCTTCCCCCGTTCAGCTAAGTCTTCCTTGGATAAGAATGGTTTTTCTTCCCGTGCAGCAACGATCTGTTTAGCGACGTTCAGCCCTAATCCAGGCACGGCTCTAAACGGTGCAATTAATGAATCACCATCAATCAGCCAATTAGAAGCATCCGAGCGCTGCAGGTCAACCATCTTAAATTTGTAGCCGCGTTCTAGCATTTCATTTGCTAATTCAAGAATTGTTAATAAACTCTTCTCCTTCGCGCTGGCATCATTTCCTTCATCATTGATCTGCTTCATCCGCTGCTTAACGGCGTCTTTCCCGTGTGCCATTGCAACAATATCAAAGTCATCTGCCCGTACAGAGAAAAAGGCACAGTAATAAACCAATGGGAAGTAAACTTTGAAGTAGGCAATCCGAAGCGCCATCAGGACATAAGCAGCCGCGTGTGCTCGTGGGAACATATACTTGATCTTCAAGCAAGAATCCATGTACCATTGCGGAACATTAGCATCTCGCATTTTCTTCTGCCAATCCTCAGGAATTCCGCGACCGTGCCGCACCGATTCCATAACTTGGAAAGAAGTTTCCGAATCCAGTCCATAGTGAATTAAGTCGGTCATGATGTTGTCCCGACAACCAATCACGTTGGCAATCGTGGCAGTGCCCTCTTTAATTAACTCCTGAGCGTTATCCAACCACACACCAGTTCCGTGGGATAAGCCAGAAATCTGGAGTAGTTGTGAATAGTTCTTTGGGTGGGTGTCGTTTAACATCCCCCGTACAAACCGGGTCCCAAATTCTGGGAGACCGAGTGTCCCGGTCTTAGATTGAATTTGTTCCTCAGTAACGCCCAGTGCTTTAGGGCTAGAGAATAAGGACATTACCCCCGGGTCATTCATCGGAATTGTTTTTGGATTAACCCCCGAAAGATCTTGCAGGGCACGAATCATCGTTGGATCATCATGACCCAAAATATCCATTTTCAGAATATTATCGTGAATCGAGTGGAAATCAAAGTGGGTGGTTTCCCAAGCAGCATTTTGATCATCAGCCGGATATTGAACAGGCGTAAAGTCGTAAATATCCATATCATCAGGCACAATGATGATTCCTGCCGGGTGCTGACCGGTTGTCCGTTTAACACCAGTTGCACCATGAGCCAGTCGATCTTCCTCTGCACCGCGGAATTGCTGATCCGTATCTCGTTCAAAGGCCTTCACGTAACCATAGGCAGTCTTATCAGCAACCGTACCAATTGTTCCAGCCCGGAAAACGTTCTTTTCACCGAACAAAACTTTCATGTAGTTATGAGCAATTGGTTGGTAGTCTCCTGAAAAGTTTAAATCAATATCAGGAACTTTATTTCCCTTGAATCCTAAGAAAGTCTGGAACGGAATATCGTGGCCATCCTTAACCATTAATGTCCCACACTTTGGGCACCGACGTTCTGGCAAGTCAAATCCTGAACTGTATTCACCCTTAGTGTAGAAGTGGCAATATTGACACTTTGGGCACCGATAATGAGGTGGCAATGGGTTGACTTCAGTAATTCCAGATAAAGTAGCAACCACTGAAGAACCAACAGATCCCCGTGATCCAACTAAGTAACCATCTTTATTTGATTTTGCTACCAGCCGTTGGGCAATTAAGTAAATGACCGAGAATCCATTCTTAACGATACTATTTAATTCCAACTCAACACGGTCACGCACCAGCTTTGGCAATGGATCTCCATACCAAGCCTTCGCGGTGTGCCAAGTTCGGTCTTGGATTTCCTGCTCAGCTCCCTTCATATGAGGAGTGTAAAGCTTATCCTTAACAGGCCGAATATCATCATCAATTAGATCTGCAACTTTATGGGTATTCGTGACCACTATTTGATGAGCAGTATCCTCACCTAAGAAACTAAATTCTTGAAGCATCTCGTCAGTAGTTCGGAAATGAACATCGGGACGGTGTGTGCGGTTAAGCGGGTTAGCCCCTCCCTGAGAATTAATCAGGATTTGCCGATAAATGGCATCATGCGGATCAATGTAGTGGACATCCCCAGTTGCCACAACGGGCTTGTCCATTTCTTGTCCTAATTTGACCATATTTTTCAAAATATCTTCGAGGTGCTCATCATCAGCAATCACCTTTTGCTCCAGTAGTGGTGCATAGTTTGGCTTCGGTTGCACTTCAATAAAGTCATAGTATTGAGCCTTGCGCTTAGCTTCGGTATACCCTTTTTCCATCATCGCGGTAAACACTTCACCTGATGAACAGGCAGTTCCAAGTAATAAACCTGCCCGATATTTGGTCAGGACAGAACGCGGAATCCGTGGTACCCGAGCAAAGTAAGTAACATTTGATAAAGAAACAAGCTTAAAGAGGTTCTTCAACCCAGCTTGGGTCCGCGTCAGGATTGTGACGTGGAACGGCCGGGCATGACGATAAGCATCATTATCAGTCATGTGCTTATTCAGATCGTCAACGTAACGAATATCATACCGTTTTTCGGCATCCTTCAAAAATTTGTATAACAAATGTCCGGTAGCTTCGGCATCATAGTTAGCCCGGTGGTGATGTTCTAGTGCCACTTTGAACTTCTTACTTAAGGTATTTAAACGGTATCCACGCATATGTGGATAGAGGAATCGCGCTAATGGTAACGTATCAATAACTGGTTCCGTAATTTCACTCATATTATGGCGACGATATCCGGTGTTCATAAAGCCCATATCGAAGGATACGTTATGCCCAGCAATGATACAGCCATCACAAAAGTCTTTAAACATCTTAAATACTTCTTCTTCAGACTTTGAACCATGAACCATCTCATCGGTAATACTGGTGAGGTTAGTTGTCTGCTCAGACAACGGAAAGCCTGGATCAATGAATTCATCAAACCGTTCCAGAACTTCACCGTCTTTCATTTTGACAGCTGATAGTTCAATCACTTTATCGTAAATTGCTGACAAACCTGTCGTTTCCACATCAAAGACAACATAGGTGTTATCCAATAGAACAGCATGATTTTCGTTATAGACTAAAGGAATACCATCATCGACAACGTTGGCTTCTACACCGTAAATCATCTTAATCCCCAGCTTAGAAGCAGCTTTAAAAGCCTCTGGAAAGGCTTGCACATCAGCATGGTCAGTAATGGCAATCGCCGGTTGACCCCATTTGTGAGCCTGAGTAGCCAGTTCAGTAATAGAATTAGTGGCATCCATTTGACTCATTTCACTATGGGTATGTAATTCAATTCGCTTATCATCAGCCGGAGCCTGGTCTTGACGTTCTTGATGACTAACTTCGTTGATATCATAGGCATTAATAACCAGGTCATGCATCCAAGTATCCTCTTGCACCGGTCCTCGGACTTTTAGCCACATTCCTTCCTTGATGTTAGCGAATTGAGCCTCATCAGCCTCATTACGAGAAAACTTCTTAACCGCGAAAGAAGAAGTATAGTCCGTAATTTCAAAGGTCAATAATTGCCGGCCAGACCGTAATTCTCGAACTTCCGTACTAAAAACGTAACCTTCAACAACAACAGACCGCTCTTCTTCGTGAATGTCCTTCATCTGGACAACTTCCTGGGAGTCATTAATGACACGACCTAATTGAGCAGGGCCCTCTGCACTGGCAGCCACTTTTTGCTTTTGCCGTTGCTTTTTGGCAGCACTATTTTTCTTAATTTGCTCCATAGCTTTAGCAGCCAACTTAGCATCGGCCTCTTCGTGCTTAGCACGCAATTCCTTAATTTTTGCCTCAGAAGCAGACTGGTCCACAAATGGGTGAATGCGAAAATGTGGAAAGCCCAGATTCACATACGCTTCTTCAATTTGCGCCATACTCTTTTTAACCAAAAAGTGCCGCATCAGTTCATTCTCAATTACTAAAGTAACCCGACCATCTTGAACTTCTGGCGCAGTTTGCGTACATACTTGCTGGGTCATCGGTGAGTCTGGTGCAACTTGCTGAATGACATAACGCCAGTAGTCATCAATCAACGACTGATCAAGATCAGTTTCTGGACTATTGATCTTAACCTGAACCCCTGCAATATCTTTGAAACCAATCTGCAATGCATTTTGAAAGCTTTGAAAAAGATCAAATGGGAGTGGATGGCGGAACAGTAAATGGAACTCCCACTGACGCGAAGCTTTATGCACAACAACCGACCGAATTCGTCCGTCTTTAAAAGCCGGATTGTCTTTTTCCGGAAAATGAATTTGTTCGAGTAGTTTAGTAAATAATTCTTGTTGAGATAAACCCACTGTCGACTAAACCTCCTAATAAAAATGTGGTGCAACTTGCAAGCTGCAGCCACATTTACATTTAACGAATACTAGTTTTGATTTTGATCTGCCAATTGCTTAAGCAAGATTTTGACTGTGTCTACAACTTCTTCTTGCTTAACTTCAATGGTTTCGCCAGTCTTACGAATTTTAATTTCAACAATACCATCGCCAGCCTTTTTACCAACAGTAACTCGAATTGGAATCCCAATTAAGTCTGAGTCGGCAAACTTAACGCCAGCACGTTCTTTCCGATCATCAACAAGGACTTCATAGCCAGCATCAGTTAATGCTTCGTCCAGTTCATTAGCCATCTTCACTTGTTCATCCTTCTTAACATTAACAGGAATCACATGAACATCAAATGGTGCAATGCTGTCCGGCCAAACAAGGCCATTTTCATCAGCTGTTTGCTCGGCAACGGCTGACAGTAAACGAGTTACACCGATACCATAGCACCCCATAATGACATCAACTTGACGACCATTTTCATCTAAAACCTTAGCGCCAAGTTTTGCTGAATAATGGGTACCTAATTTGAAGATATGTCCAATTTCAATGCCAGGCGTAAATTTCAACGGATGACCATCAGGTGCGATCTCGCCTTCCTTAACATTCCGAAAATCACCAAATTGGTCAACCCGGAAGTCCCGGTCAATATTGGCATTAATGTAGTGATGACCATCATCGTTAGCACCACAGGCCATGTTAACTAAAACCTTAACGTAATTGTCTGCCAAGATCTTTACATTGTCACCGACACCAACTGGTCCAAGTGAACCAGGATGGGCACCTAGGTACTTAACGGCAACTTCTTCATCAGCCAGTTCAAGATCATCGCAACCTAAAGCATCAGTCACTTTGGCTTCGTTAACCTCATCATTACCACGCATTAGAACCATTACTGGCTCTTCATCTTCACCAGTCCGTGCAACAAAAAGCATTGACTTCAGGATTTGATCAGCATCCATTCCTAAACTCTCCGCCGCCTCGTCAACCGAATGAGCACCTGGGGTAGGTTTCTTTTGAAGTTTTGCCGGTTCAGCAGTTTGTTGCTTGCCAGTGAACTTACTAGTGGCTTTTTCAATGTTAGCTGCATAACCACCGTCGGTATAAGCAATAATGTCTTCACCGATTTTGGCTGGGGCAGAGAATTCCTGTGAATTTTTACCACCCATTGTTCCAGAATCAGCCAAAATAACTTTGTAATTGATTCCAATACGGTCAAAGATATTCCGGTAAGCTTGTGCTTGAAGATCATACGACTTGTCTAACCCAGCTTGGTTAGCGGAAAAAGAGTAGCCATCCAGCATTTCAAATTCCTTACCACGAAGAATCCCGTACCGTGGACGATCTTCATCACGGAATTTGTCCTGTAACTGGTATACAACTAATGGTAACTTCTTGTAGGATTTAATGCTATCACGAATAACGGAAGTAAAGGTTTCTTCATGTGTAGGTCCCAAGATAAAATCACGGTCACGACGATCCTTAAGTTTAAATAAGTTATCACCATAAGTTTCATACCGACCAGATTCACGCCAAAGGTCCGCTGGAAGCAAGGCAGGCATCATCATTTCAACGGCACCAGCTTTAGCCATTTCATCACGGATAATACTCTCAACCTTGCGAATAACCCGGTAAGCTAGTGGTAAGTATGACCAAACACCAGCAGAAACTTGGTAAATATACCCAGCTCGAATCATCATTTTATGACTCAGCGCTTCAGCATCACTAGGTGCCTCTTTTTTAGTTGGGATTAACATCATTGATTGTTTCATTTCTCTTTTTTCCCCTTCTCTACCTAATAAAGTATCTTTCAATATCGTTCCAAGTGACCAAAATCATTAATATCATTAATAGTAAGAAACCGATCATAGTCACAATCCCCTCGGCACGCTCTGGAATCGGCCGCCGAATAATTGCCTCGATGATGTTTAACAATAATTTTCCACCATCAAGAGCGGGAATTGGCAATAAGTTGACAATCCCGAGGTTAATGGAAAGTAATGCTAGGAAGTTCAATACACCATTCACTCCTAGAGATGTAGCCTCTGAAGTTCCAGCATAAATTGCAACTGGTCCACCTAAATCATTAAGACTAAATCCATGAGTAAACATATGCCCAAGAACACCAAAAATCAAGGTTCCTGATTGAATAAAGCGTTGCCAACCAAAGTTAATTCGGTCGGTAAAGCTTGTGCTAGTTTGCTCCAGAATACCGATTTGGCCAACCTTTTGACCATTAACTTTAACTGCTTTTGGCTGGATAGTCGTCGTATGGATCCTACCATTTCGTTTATAAGTGAAAGCCGTTTTTTGACCTGGTCGAGCTGAAATCGCAGTCGACAAATCTGCCCAATTATTAATTTGACTATGACCAACCTTCGTCACACGATCACCAGCTACTAGCCCTGCTTGCGCAGCTACTGAGTGGTGATTAACGTTACCAATCACATTGCTATTGGTTGGAACGCCTCCACTAAGCGTAAATCCCAGAATGATGAAGACCACTAACGATAAAATAAAGTTATTCATTGGTCCCGCAAAATTAGTCATCATTCTTGCTGGTAAGCTTGCAGAATTAAATTGGACATCTTTGGGAGCAATCTGAACAACGGTGCCGTCACGTTCAGTAATTAATGCATCATGGTCAACATTATAGGTGACCAGCTGATCTTCGTCACCATTGATGTACCCTTTGATCCACAAGCCATCAGTCAAATCATTATCAACCATTCGGAGAGGGATCCCATGAAATAGCCCTGTTTTTTGACTCGCATTGATTTTTACAACCTCGTCTTTGTCATTAAGCTGGATCGTCACCGGTGTCCCAGGCCGCATTTCATTTTCATCTTCGTCATCAGCCCCTGCTAAGCGGACATAGCCACCGAGTGGCAAAATACGAATGGTATAAGTGGTACCACCTGATTGACGCCACCAAATTTTGGGGCCCATACCAATTGAAAATTCCCGGACAAGGATCCCAGCTCGTTTAGCAAAAAAGTAGTGGCCATACTCATGAACCAATACTAAAACACCAAAAACGATTATAAATGTGATGATTGTTATTATCACAAAACCACTTCTTCTTTCAGGTTAGATAATGCCTAAGAAATGCATCACTGGCATTACTAGCAACATACTGTCAAAACGATCTAAAATGCCACCATGGCCCGGCAGAATTTTGCCAGAATCCTTAACACCATAAAAACGCTTGAGTGATGACTCAATCAAGTCACCAAACTGACCGACAACTGACAAGAGTAACGTTAAGATCACCATTGTGACATAATGGCCACCCACTGGAATGAAGTAAAGGTAGATTGCCATAATAATCGTTGCTGAAACTGTTCCCCCGATAGATCCTTCCCACGTTTTATTAGGACTGATCTTCGGTGCTAACTTATTCTTACCAAGCTTACGACCAATCAGGTAAGCACCACTATCAGTAATCCACACAACTAACATTCCATATAATAACGTTTCGAAGTTGATTGCGCGAGCAGCAATGAAGTAGTGGAAGCCTAATCCCACGTAAAGCATCCCCAGTGTTAATACACCAGCATCATCAAACGTAAAACGTTGTCGACGAATTACGGTATGTAACAGTAAAAGTAATACTAAGAAATAGAAAGCCGACCACCGCGTAGTTGCACTTGGCAACCAATCCAACCACTGGTCTGGCAAAATCAGGAGCATCACACCTAAGTAACTAACAACTGCCTCAAAAGAAATTAAAAACATCTTCTTCATAATCAGAATTTCAGCAATTGCCACAACGCCCAATGCTAAAGCAGCGATTGTTAATGGCCACTGACCATACACAATCAAAGGAATGAAAATAGCTAAAGCAATAATGGCAGTAATTATTCGTGTTTTCAATATGGTTCGCTCCCCACTAATTATTTTTTAAGCCACCGAAACGGCGATGGCGTCCTTGAAATTCAATAATTGCTTTTTGCAAAGCTTGACCATCGAAGTCCGGCCAATAAGTATCTGTAAAAACAAATTCGCTATAAGCAATTTGCCATAAAAGAAAGTTACTAATCCGTTCTTCGCCACTAGTCCGGATCAACAAGTCCGGATCAGCAAGTGAACCTAATGGACTGGACATTAGGTGATCACTGACTGTTTGTTCAGTAATATTGTTAGGACTGAGTTGCCCAGTTTGAACTTCAGTCGCAATGGATTTGACTGCACGAACAATTTCATCCCTGCTACCGTAGTTGAGGGCAAAGTTGAGGATCATCCCCGTACATTTACTGGTATCGGTAATTGCATCTTTAACCGCTTGTTGAGTAGCTCCTGGTAAGCGAGAAATGTCTCCCATAACCATGACGCGAACATTGTGTGCCACGAGGTCTGGTACAAACGTTTTAAAGAATCGAATGGGTAGTTGCATAAGGTAACTAACCTCATCATTAGGTCGTTTCCAATTTTCTGTTGAAAAAGCATAAAGGGTTAACACCTTAACCCCTAAATCACTCGCCGCCATTGTGACGGTCTTCACTGTTTGCATTCCTTGCTTATGACCAGCCACCCGTGGTAAGTGACGCGCTTGTGCCCAACGGCCATTACCATCCATAATGATCGCAATATGAGCCGGAATTCGTTCTGTATCTAGTTTAGGATTATTTGATAAATCTGCTTTTTTGGAAAACAATCTCGTTTCCTCCAAATTGTCTTATTTATTTCCGCAAAACTACCCATTAATTATAAATGTATTCCCCAAAAAAGCCAAGCCAGAAAAGAATGTACCGGTTAAAAATAAAAGAGGTTGGGTAAAATCCCAACCTCTTTTTGATAGCTTAGTTAGCCATTAATTCTTTTTCCTTACCAGCAGCAATTTGTTCAAGGTTCTTAATTCCATTGTCGGTTTCATCTTGAACCTTCTTTTCCAAATTGTGGAACTCATCATCGTTAAAGTCACCAGACTTGTTACCCTTCTTCAAGTCGTCCATTGCTTCACGACGAACATTCCGGACGGCAACTTTAGCCTTTTCCAATTCAGCTTTAACTTCCTTAACTAATTCCTTTCGCCGGTCCTCCGTTAATTGTGGAATAACAATTCGAATAGCGCTACCGTCGTTTTGGGGAGTTAATCCCAAGTTAGCAGCATAAATTCCCTTTTCAATGTTATCCAAAGAACTTTCATCGAATGGGGTAACTAATAATTGACGTGCTTCGGGAATAGTAATTGAAGCCACTTGGTTAAGCGGTGTTGGCGCACCGTAGTAATCAACTTTAACAGAATTCAGTAAACTTGCGTTAGCACGACCAGCACGAATATCAGCTAAAGTTCGTTGAAGAGCTTCACCTGACTTTTTCATCTTGGTTTTAGCTTCATCTAAGATTTGTTTTCCTGTAGCCATATTTAGTCTCCTTTGATAGTAGTACCAACATTCTGGCCAGTAACTACTTTCATGATATTACCTGGTGTATTGAGGTTAAACACAACCAATGGAATGTGGTTGTCCATCGACAAAGAACTAGCCGTGGTATCCATCACGTGTAAGTTCTTTTCAATTAAGTCCATGTGTGTTAAATGATCAAACTTAACGGCTTTAGGATCCTTGTTAGGGTCAGCAGAGTAGACACCATCCACACCATTCTTCCCCATCAAGATAGCATCCGCATTAATTTCCGCAGCTCTTAGTGCAGCTGTCGTATCAGTTGAGAAGTATGGACTGCCTGTTCCACCTGCAAAGATAACGATCCGGTCCTTTTCCAGGTGCCGAATAGCCTTTCGGCGGATATAAGGTTCTGCAATTTGCCGCATTTCAATTGATGTTTGGACACGGGTCGGAACACCAATAGATTCCAACGCATCTTGCAGGGACAGAGCATTCATAATCGTCGCTAACATACCGATGTAATCAGCTTGAGCCCGTTCCATCCCTAATTCGGCTCCGGTAACTCCACGCCACATGTTACCACCACCGACAACAATAGCAATCTGAACGCCGAGATCGTAAACTTCCTTTAACTCCTTAGCAACATCCTTCAGAACTGGTGGGTTAATACCAAAGCCCTTTTTACCGGCTAATGCTTCACCGCTCAGCTTGAGAATAACACGCTTATACTTAATATCTGTCATGGTTTATTCCTCCAGAGAGATCGATTCTAAAAAAGGACGCACTAATGAATAGTACGTCCTAATGGTCGAACGCTTAGTTAAGTTGGTCCTGAATTTCTTGAGCGAAGTCTTCTTGCTTCTTCTCAATACCTTCACCAACTTCGTAACGAACGAAGGACTTCAACTTACCACCATTTGCCTTAACAAATTCAGCAACGGTTTGGTCTGGGTTCTTAACAAATGATTGGTCAGCCAAGCAGATTTCTGACAAGAACTTGTTCAAACGACCTTCAACAATCTTGTCAACGATCTTAGCAGGCTTGCCTTCGTTAAGAGTTTCTTCCTTAAATACTGAACGTTCGTGGTCCAGACGATCCTTAGAAACATCTTCACGAGTCATAAATTCAGGGTTGATAGCAGCAACGTGCATAGCAACATCCTTAGCGGTTGCTTCATCGCCACCTTCAAGAACAACTAAAGCAGCAATCTTACCACCTTGGTGTAAGTATGCACCAAAGCTGTCACCGTCATTCTTTTCAACTACTTGGAACCGACGAAGGCTAACCTTTTCACCGGTCTTTTGAGTAGTAGCAATCAAGTCATCTTTTAAAGTACCGTTATCAGTCTTCAAAGCCAAAGCAGCATCAACATCGGCTGGCTTGTTTTCACTGATTAACTTAGTAACCTTCTTCAATAAATCCTTAAATGGATCTGAAGCAGCAACAAAGTCAGTTTCTGAGTTTAATTCCACAATTGCAGCGGTGTTACCACTAACAGCAATGTCAGCCAAACCATCCGCAGCAACCCGACCGCTCTTCTTAGCAGCCTTGGCAATACCCTTTTCACGAAGGTAATCCATTGCCTTATCAAGGTCACCATCAGAAGCAACTAAGGCCTTCTTAGCGTCCATGATACCGACGCCTGACTTCTTACGTAATTCCATAACTTGAGCAGCTTTAATTTCAGCCATGACTTGATCTCTCCTTTAATAAAGTTACTTTTTAATAAAAAGACTGTTTCGTACTCAGGCCACAATGGTCCGTACAAAACAGCCCAAGTATTGATATACTTAATTATCTAAAATTACTTACCTTCAACACTGTTCTTAAGGTTCTTCAATGAATCTTCAGATACGGTTTCATCGGCAGCTTCGTCTTGTGAAGCGTCAGCTTGCTTGTTGTCATCTTGGCCTTGCTTACCTTCAACGATTGCATCAGCCATCTTGGAAGTGATCAGACGAACGGCACGAATAGCATCATCGTTTGATGGAATTACGTAGTCGATGTCATCTGGATCAGTGTTAGTATCAACCATGGCAACGATTGGAATGTGAAGCTTTTGAGCTTCCTTAACAGCAATTTGTTCCTTGTGAGGATCCACGATGAACATAACATCAGGAATGTGTGGCATATCTTCAATACCACCCAAGAAACGTTCAAGCTTTTCGCGTTGCTTAGTCAAAACAGCAACTTCCTTCTTTGGAAGAACATCGAAAGTGCCATCTTCAGACATCTTCTTCAATTCCTTCAAACGAGCAATACGTGATTGGATAGTCTTCCAGTTGGTCAAAGTACCACCTAACCAACGGTGGTTAACGTAGTATTGACCTGCACGAGTAGCTTCTTCTTCGATTGAGTCTTGTGCTTGCTTCTTAGTACCAACAAAGAGGACAACGCCGCCCTTAGCAGCAACATCCTTCATGTAGTTGTAAGCAGTATCAATCAACTTAACAGTCTTTTGTAAGTCGATAATGTAAATACCGTTACGTTCAGTGAAGATGTATTCTTCCATCTTTGGGTTCCAACGACGAGTCTGGTGACCGAAGTGAACACCAGCTTCAAGCAATTGCTTCATAGTAACAACAGACATAAAACTATGTACCTCCAAAATGTTTTTTCCTCCCCAGTACTCTCCTGGCAGCTCCACTAGATAGCACAAGAGTCACCATCCTACCGGGTGTGAAATTGGCGCTTAACACCGATATACAGTATACATAAAAGAGAAAATAATAACAAGGTTTTCTAATCAAGTTAGTGAAATTGTTTGAGTAAAACTCCCCGCTCTGCTAAATAACGCTCCTTCTGTGGTCGTGTCTGGTGTTTGAAATGGTATTCAGCACTTAATGCATCATGTTTGGTAGTGTACTCATGCCAATAAATCAACTGTAGTGGATGACGAGATTTGACCTTGGTATATTTAGCACCCTTAAAATGCTGGTGTTGGCTAAAACGATGTTGAACGTTATCGGTGAATCCACAGTACAAACTATTATCAGCACAATAAAGAACATACATATAATATGGTTTACTTTCCATAAAGCATTCGCCTGACTTCTGGGCCATAACTACCCGTTTCCTCATTCACAACCAGAGGTGGAACTATTTTAATGCCACCAGGGCGACCATCCTTAATAGCCTCGATTAATACGATATTGGCATTCCGTCCTTCTTTAGGGAAAATAAATCGGATTCGCTTGGGGGCCAGCCGATGGGTAGTTAATTCTTGCAAGATTTCAGCCAGTCGGTCCGGGCGGTGAACAAGGTAGCCTCGCCCATTCATTTTAAGGAGACCGCTCATTTGTGTAACCACTTCGGCTAAGTTTGTTGTTATTTCATGACGCGCTATCGCAAGAGTGCGGTTAGGATTGGTTTGACTAGCTGGCGTAACTGGGAAATACGGTGGATTGCACAAGACAATATCAGCAAAATCTTTAGGAATTGTTTTATTCACATCCTTAAGATCCATATTTAAGACTGTATATCGATCCTCAAGATGATTTAATTTAATACTGCGTGTGGCCATATCAGCTATTTGTGGTTGCAATTCAACCTCCCAAAAATGACCGCCCACTTTTTGATGCAGGAAAAGGCCGATTGCTCCGTTTCCAGCGCAGAGGTCAACCGTTTTTAACTTGTGACGATGATTAGGACGAACAAAGTCAGCCAGCAAAACAGCATCTAATGAGAAAGCAAAGCAATTCGGATTTTGAATAATCTGAACATCACTGCTATACAGCTGATCAATGCGTTCGTTATCCTTTAGTATTTCTTTTTCTGGCAAAATTGCACCTCAATTCTACTTGCAACCACGACTGTTTTTAGTCATACTTAACTGCAGCATAACAATTATAACTAGGTGATTTCATGTTATATTCAATCTTGGTCTGGCTTGTTAAGCCGTTTCTGTGGCTTATTAATGGCCCTACCAAAATTTATAATCGTCAAAACATTCCAGAAGGCAATTACATTGTAGTTGCCCCTCACCGGACTTGGATGGATCCAGTCCTGATTGCCTTAGCTGTTTACCCCAAGAAATTCAGTTTCATGGCAAAAAAGGAACTATTCCAAAACCCATTCGCTGGATGGTTCCTCAGACGTTTAAACGCCTATCCAGTCGACCGCAAGCACCCTGGCCCTTCAGTAATTAAGAAGCCTGTGCAGTCTTTACGAAAGACACAACTTTCGACCATCATTTTTCCCAGTGGATCTCGTTACTCCAGTAAGCTTAAGGGTGGTGCCACCGTCATTGCAAAAATGGCAAATGTCCCCCTCTTACCGGTAGTCTACCAAGGACCATTACATTTTGGTAAACTCTTCAGTCGCCAACCACGTAAAATTGCTTTTGGTAAACCAATTTATATCGACCGTAAAATGCGTTTGACTGAAGAAAATCAGCACAAGTTAGAGGACGAAATGCAACAGGCCTTTGATAAACTAGATAAACAAATTGATCCAACATTCAAATATATTATGCCACCGAAGCCCAAAGATGATGACTTTTAACAAAAAAAGATATGACCGACAACGGCCATATCTTTTTTATTTACTTAGCCTTTCTAGCTTGGTTCTTCATTGTTTGCATCATTTGATGTAATTTACGGCTAGATGGCTTTTGACCCATTTGCAACATCATCGTCCGCAGCATTTCTTCGCTGATTGGTGGATTATTCCGTAGGTAGTTTTCCATGTAACGACGAGCGCCAAAGAAGCCACCAAGCAAGCCCACCAACAGGGCTAAGACGATTAGGGCAATTGCTAAACCTAAACTCACGGTTATTGCCTCCTTTTTTAATTACCTTTTAATACTACACGAAAGTTACATTCTTGAAAAGGGAAAAAGAACTTAATCGTAACGTAACCCTTTCTTACGCTGCACTTCCCGAACCTTTTCCGGAGTAACTTCTTTGCCATTGTCATCATAGATGCGCATCATTTCAATGTTTGAACGCATTGCTTCACGAAAGTTCTTTAGATATTGCTTTCTTAAGCGTGCCCGTTCCTTTGTTTCTTCCTCGGTTAAACCCTCATTTTTATTTTTATGTGCTAATTCATTAATACGCTTTAATAGTTTATCTTGCTCTTTTGATTCAGTCATTTGATCACTCTTTTCTAATAATGAACATGTTCAATGGTAGCCAAATTACCACCAGTTTTCAAGCGACGAACGTACGTTTGAAATGGTATAAATAGTATGATATTCTAACATCATAAGTAATTCATAATGAGGTGTCATCATGTTACCGCAAACGGCAAGTC
>SKER01000481.1_pt1 | contig 45952 bp, 51 predicted proteins | sample 4826961 | NCBI WGS metagenome assembly SKER01 (sample SAMN11008804, study PRJNA524170) | human gut metagenome | biome: Human fecal sample; material: Feces; isolation source: fecal sample from pouch patient p47 | host: Homo sapiens | place: Israel: Tel-Aviv | collected 2016-11-16 | reverse complement strand
TTGTATCAGAGGGCATGCCTCTTTTTTAGTTTAAAAACAAAAAATCTGGTATTGGTATAGAAAGTGATATTTCTATATCAACACCAGATATTGTAGAGCCAAAAGAATTAAGAAATAAAATGATTCAGTTTCAATTAGTAAAAGCAATAACGCCATTACTATCAAAACTGAATCATTTTTCATATGCTATCGGGTTGTTTGCCGTTTGATCAAGTGAGTTCCGACAACTGTCTTGCATGGGTCATTATTCGGATTCTGCAGCCGTTTAATCATCATATCAACAGCGGCATGGGCCATTTCATCAGTGGCAATGTGTACTGCTGACATACTTGGATAAACGTACTTAACGATTGCCGTATCGTTAAAACTAATCAAGGCGATTCGATTTGGAACGTTAATTTTGGCTTCTTGAATCGCTTTAAGCGCGCCAACTGCCATCGGATCATTGGCAACAAAGATTCCATGCGGCATACGGTCACCAAGCGTCGCAATTGCCTTTTTCATCGCGTTATATCCTGACATCGAGGTGTAGTCGCCAGCAAATATAAATTCTGGATGATAAAGGTTTTGTTGACGTAAGTTACTTTCAAAATAGAATCGCCGCAAATCAGGAACAATTTGTTGATCCGTTGTCTTTTCAGTTCCTGCCAACATACCAATATCGTTAATTCCTTCGCTAACAAATTCTGAAATAACTGACCGCACTGCATTTTCAAAGTCCGGTACTAAGCAATCGTAACCGGCAGCCAAACTGTCGTAATCAACAAACACAATATTAGAAGTTACTAACCGCAATGCTTGAACTTGCGAATCACTAAATTTTCCAATCGCGATGATGCCCGTAACGTCACGAGGAATCTCTTCCATATTGTTTTGGTAAACGGGAACAGTCTGTAGTCCCTGTTGTTGCGCTGCTCGTTCGATTCCCATCCGAATTGCCATGTAATACAGGTCATCTAATTCTTGTGTAAGAGAATACCATTGAACAACAGCTACTCGTTGTACTTGGTTATTACGTGCTCGCTTATGCTTAGTATAGTTAAACTCTTCGGCAGTGGCTAACACTCGCTGACGTGTCTTTTCATTTACAGAAAGCGTCACATCATTATTTAAAATTCGCGATACAGTCGCAATAGATACCCCTGCTTTATCCGCGATATCATGTAATGTTACTGCCATACTGCTTCAGCGCCCCTTTCTTCATTTTAGGTTAAAACTATTTTAAAGCATCAATGAATCGTTGCCAACCTTCATTTCCAGCTGTGTTATCCTTAAAGACTCCCGCATTTTCCAAAACATTAGCAAAGACATTAGCAAGTTCTTGTTCCATAACCTCATCGACATTATCCTCGGTGATATTAATCCTTGACTGAACTTCTTTTGCCCATGGAAGATGACTATCTGCAATCTTATTTTCAGCACCAAGCCAAAACTTCTTGACTTCATTTAACTCATCCTTAAGCCGCGCTGGTAAGATAGCACGACCCATCACTTCAATCAAACCGATATTTTCCTTTTTAATGTGCCATAGCTTTTCATGTGGATGGAAGATTCCGAGTGGATATTCATCATTAGTATTATTATCCCGCAAAACTAAATCAAGAACAAACTTATCGCCTTCCCGATGCATAATTGGGGTAACAGTATGATGACGAAGTTCACCATCAAAAGCCTTAATATCAAGACTTTCATCACTGTATTGATCCCATACCTTAATAATATGTGTACCAAGATCAATTAGTTGCTCAGTATCGGTACTAGTCAAACGAATATCACTCATTGGCCAGTTAACGATTCCTGCATTAACAGCTGGATATTCATCAAAGTACAATTCTTTCTTAATAGAGGCTTTCATCATTGGGAAAATATGCTTACCACCTTGGTAGTGTTCATGAGCAAGCATTGATCCACCAACGATTGGTAAATCCGCATTGCTTCCAACGAAATAAGCTGGGAATTGCTTTTCAATTTCAACTAAGTTAATTAAAGTTTGCCGATTAATCTCCATTGGCTCATGCTTACTATCAAGGAAGATACAGTGTTCGTGGAAGTAAGCATATGGAGAATACTGGAATCCCCATTGTTGCCCCCCTACTGTAATTCGAATAATACGGTGGTTGCTTCGTGCTGCCTGTCCAAGACGTCCCTTGTAACCCTCATTTTCCATGCAAAGAGCACATTGTGGGTACTTCTTAGCGGTATCATGAGCAGCCGCTGCAATTGCTTTGGGATCCTTTTCTGGCTTTGAAAGATTGATGGTAATTTCAAGATTGCCGTACTTAGTTGGTTTATCAAAGACAACATTCTTCTTGATAGCAGCTACTTTAACATAGTCGTTGCTAGTACATAAGTTATAGAACCAATCAGTCGCACTTGATGGAGATTGTTGGTACTTTCCCCAGAATTTATGATTAACTACTGATGGCGTTGGGGTCATCAAATCATAAAGCTGATCGTTTAAAATTTCCTTAGCAGTTTGACCATCATCAATTTTGCCGCGTTTAACAGCTAAATCAACAAGTTGACTAACAACAGATTCATCATCTTTAGCTTCAACATCTTCATCACCAACAAAGCCCCGAATCTTGTTTAAGACATAGATCCGATCGAGTGGTTCATAAGTTCCACTAGCAATCACTTGGTCAGCAAACTTTTCCATTAACTTCATTTTCTCATTCCCTCACTAAAATACTATTAAAGCTTATGTGGTCCATCAACAACTTCAGCATCATAGAAACTGGCATCGTAACCAATCTTGTCACGATAAATCTTGCCAACGTTTTTCTTAAAGTTTTCTGCTTCTGACTTCTTAACAATGGCAATCGCACTGCCGGCAAATCCACCGCCGACCATTCGAGCACCAAGGCAGCCCGGTTGATCCCATGCGTTTTCTGCTAGGGTATCAAGCTCTTTACCAGTTACTTCATAGTCATATTTTAGAGAAACATGGGAAGCATTGATTAGCCGCCCCAGTTCTTCAAGGTCGCCCTTTTCCATTGCATCAATAGCTTTTTTTGTCCGTTCATTTTCACTTACAGCATGCCGTGCTCGACGGATTAGTGTGTCATCATCAATTAGAGAAGTATATTGATCAAATGTATCGGAATCTAATTCACCCAACTTATTAATATCTAGTTTCTTGTTAAGGCGTTTAACTGCTTCTTCACATTCTTGGACCCGTTCGTTGTATTTGGAACCAGCTAAGGAGTGGTTCTTATTAGTACTCATGATAATGATTTCATAATCGCCAAGTTCAAGTGGCAAATACTTATATTCAAGAGTGTTGCAGTCAAGGTAAATTGCGTTATTTTCTTTACCCATTCCGACAGCAAATTGGTCCATGATTCCGGAATTAAGACCAACAAAGTCATTTTCAGTCTTTTGTCCGAGTTTTACTAATTCAATTTCATCGATATCAAGATTAAATTCATCTTTCAAAATATTACCCATCAACATTTCAATTGATGCTGATGACGATAAGCCTGAACCATAAGGAAGAAAACCGTGGATGTATAAGTTAAATCCGTGATCAATCTTGAAACCACGTTGCTTTAGATAAACAAGCATCCCCTTAAAGTAGTTAACCCACTTTTCATCTTTAGCACTTTGCGGTTCTGTATCATTAATGTCAAAAGTAATAATCTTACTGTCTTCTTCTTTTGCTGAATTAGCTGAGTAAATGGCGACTGTTGTGTCCTCACGCGGTCCATATACCCCATAGGTCCCAATACTGATTGCACATGGAAAAACATGACCACCATTATAATCAGTATGTTCCCCGATCACATTAATCCGTCCTGGTGAGAAAAATACATCCTTCCCCGGTTCCTTAAATACATCTTGGTATTCAGCTAAAAATTGTTGCTTATCCATCAGAATAACCTCCATACATCAAACAAACATTAGTAAACTTTTACTAAATATAATTTACTACTTTTTAACCATCTCGTCAATAAGCGCTTACAAATAATTAAACACAACTAAGAAAACGGTTGCAAAGGATAAGGGATGATATACATAATTTCTTCTTTAATGCTACACTAGTCATAAATAATTGGAGGATTTAAATGAAGAACTACCAACCAACTGATCTAATTAAATTTGCTTCACGTACTGGACGCTGGACCGTTAAAAAGATTAATAATATGCCCACCTTATACACCACTAACCTTGGAAGCTACCTTCGTTTTAAGGTTTCAAATGCTAAAAAATGTCAAATTACTGTTTTGCCAAATCAAAATTCCCTATCTCCTAGCCAAGTGTTTGCATTTCGAATTGATGGCGGAAAGTGGCAACGAGCACAAGCTAGCTTAGAAAAAATTGATATTCCACTTGATTCGATATTACATACCATCGAAATAATGGCAGCCGGTAATTCCGACATTGACGAAGTGTGGCAAGGTAATGAAGGCTTTGCAATTAAAAACATTTATCTCGATAACGGCGCAATTATGGCAGCCCCGCAGCGTCCTGTGGTCAACTTTATCGGTGATTCAATCACGGCCGGTTGTTGGGTAGTTGGCAATCATCCTGCTGCTGACTACCGACCAGAAACTAACTATGCGGGAATTTGTGCAGATCTGCTTAATGTCGATAGTGTTCGAATAGCCTACTCTGCTGGGGGAGTGTTAAGACCTGCTACTGGCGGGGTCCCAACTGCCGATGTCTTTTTAGGAAAAATTGACAATCAGACATTATGGACGCCTAATCACCCTGATCTCAACGTGATTAATTTAGGCGTTAATGACCGTCGTTTCCCTCTAACTCAATTTATTGCCGCTTTCGATCTTTTTATTCAGCAAGTTAAGCTAACTTTTCCTCATGCTCCCTTAGCAATCATGATTCCTTTTAGTCAGACCTTTGCTTCTGCGATCCGCACAATTGCCACTAAACATAACTGTTCGATAATTGAAACTAAAACTTGGCACCATAGCTTTACTGATGGGCTCCATCCTGACCAAGCGGGCGCTATTACTGAAGGAAAAATGCTTGCACAAGCTTTACAACCTCTTTTATCTCAATTCAGTGTACAATAGTAGTAAGAGTTAATACGAGGAGGATTCTCATGGCTAACCAACGCTTACTTCCAATAAAAAATGGCTATAATTTTCGTGATCTTGGAGGTTATCCCACAGCAGATGGTCATCAAATAAAATGGCATCGTCTTATTCGTACTGGTTCACTTGCTCATTTAGATCAAAATGATCTCACCGTTTTAGATAATATTCCTATTTCGCTCGATATTGACCTCCGTGCTCCCGACGAAGTAAAGAAAGATCCTGATCGAGTGCCTTCTCAAGCAAAATATTATCATTTACCTGTTTTCGAAGCCGACGAAACAGACGCCTCACATAGTGATGAGGAAATCGCCGCACAGATGCAACAGCCAGGAAACGGTTATCACCATATGATTGATGTTTATCACCGAATGACCACGGCTGCTTCAGCTAAGCAGGCTTACCAGAAATTATTTAATCTCTTATTGAATAATGAACGCGGTGCCTTGCTATTTCATTGTACTGCTGGTAAAGATCGGACAGGAATGGCTGCTTATCTCATCCTCAGTGCCCTTGGCGTTGAGCAAAAGATTATTATGGAAGATTACCTGCTAACGAATACTGTTACTCAGGATTTTCGTAATCACTGGCTGCAAGATATGCGGAATCATGGAGCCAGCGAGGCACTAGTGACAAATCGGGCTGCCCTTGCCTCAGTAGCTCCTGATTACTTAAATACAGCAATCAAAAATATTACCCAGACTTATGGAAATATTAATCAGTATCTCAACAACTACCTTGATATTACTCCTACCGAAATAAAAGATTTACGAAAATTGTATTTAGATTAGGCTCGATTATAATTGTCTTATAAGGAGGAATTTTTATGCAAATCTCAGTACCATTAGTTAATGGGATGTTAGCAGATGAATATGGTAAATATGCGCCAGCAGCTGATATGCTAGCTGACCATCCAATTAAGTCATTTCCAATTAAAATTACCGACGCACCAGCAGATACAAAGACATTTGCACTCGTCTTTATCGATTATGACTCAACCCCTGTCTGTGGCTTCACTTGGATCCACTGGTTAGCCGCCAACATTCCAGCAACGTTAACAGATATCCCTGCAAATGCTAGTCGAGAATTAGCAGATAAATTTGTGCAGGGGAATAATAGCAATGCCGGCTCGTTGGTTAGTGGAAACCCATTGATTACTAGTGGTTATGTGGGTCCACAACCTCCCGACAAAACTCATGATTATACTTTAATGGTGTTTGCGTTAGACGATACTCTACCCTTAGAAAATAAATACTGGCTCAATGACTTCATCCACGCAGCCAAGGATCATATTCTAGCAAAAGCACAAATTGATTTGCCAAGTCGTGCATGAGGAGGAACTTATAATGGAAACAAGAATTTTCTTTAATCCAGGCGATTCAGTCGCTAATATTCATGACTATAATGAAGCTGTTCGAAAGGGACAAATTTTTAAACAAGCACGTCACAATGATGAACTTGTCATCGCCAAAGATCCTAACGATAAAGAATACGCAATTTTTTACGCTAAGGATGCCTTACCAGCTGAGCACGAAAAATCAAAGCCCTACGAAATTAAAAATCGGCTTTAAAATAGAAAATGACTCGCGGAAATTTCCACGGGTCATTTTCTATTTCGATAAAAAGCTTAACGACCACCAACAATTTTGGCTGTCGCATTTTCAAGCCGTTCAATTAATGAATCAGCATCGTTCTTAAAGTCATCAACAAATGAGCTCGATTGTGGTTGAATGCGTCCTACTTCATCACCCATAATATCCGTAACGACTAGGTCATCCCCATCCCACTTCACATCATCATAATGACCTTCAAGAGCTTCATCAAAAAATGCTTGGAGTATATCCCGAACAGCATTTTGAATAACAGTCTTTTCGTCAACTTGCTCACCACGTACCTGATGTTGAGCCAGCTGCATTGCTACTTCTTCCATATTTTCTGGAATTTCAACGCTCATTGTGGATTCCTCCTCTTAAAAAATTAATGGCGACGTAATTTCCGCCGAGCCTTTTTACTAAACTTGATTCCTTGAAGGGACTTCTTTTTCCGCTTTAATTGTGAATCAATTTTGTTATCGCTACTCTTAGCCACTTGTTGCTTTTGTTGCATTTCGCGTTGACGCTTGAGCAGGCGTTTACGTTCATATTCGCCCCATGGATTCAAGAGACCACGCATAAAGTCAGCAACTTCCTGCTTATGTTCGTCCATCCACGCTTCTGCCACATCTACATCATCAGTATCGATACCATTACTATTGATGAATGATAAAACTAATTGTGTTTCCCGCTCATCACGATTTAATGAGGCAAGCATGTCTTCTGATGGTTGCATATTAGCAATTGCCTTTAAGCCCAACTTGTATTGATCCATATTGATATAATCATTTTGCTTCAAGTACTCAAACAAGGCCTGCGCGCTCGGTACGATGTTGTGAATTTGCTTAATTGAAATATGTGGATCTAATGGCATCATCATGCCTAATACGCGTTGCAAGTTGCTGAAAGTCCATTGACCTGGATATTCATTGCATTCTTGTACCATTAATTCCAAGAACTCTTGCACAACATAGTTCAACTCAACATCATCTAATTCAAGATTATTGAATTGGGAAGCAGACTTAATAGCTTGTTGCACATTTGCTAATAAATCCTTGAACTTCTCAGGTGTCCATGTAATTTCTTTTTTAGCAGGACTTGCTTGAACCGAGGTTGCTTCTGCTTCGTCATTTTCCGCATCCCCATGTAATTGGGCCCATGTCTTATGTGCTTTCCGACACTCGTTCATCTTTGTCCGTTGTTCTTCCATTGCTTTTACAACTTCCGCAAGATTTTCAACTTTCAAAAATTTTTGATAAGCTCGTAAAACTGGAACAACCGCAATTCCAAATTGATTAGTTAGTGCTGGATCAGCGATGAATTCCCCGACCATGACCGCTTTTACTGCTTCTGGTGTCCAAGTAGTATCGGTCAAATGCTGATCATTTGCCATCTGGTTATTAAAACGCGTCAAAATATTCTGTGCATGCTTTTGCTGATTAGCAGATAACTGATGATAGTTGGACGAAGTAAGAAACTGGTCAATATGTTGTTCTTGTTCGTTCATTATCTATATATCCTCCGTCTCCAAATTGAATTTTCCTTTCTATCATATCATAATTATATCTAGTAAATATAACAAGATTGCTAATATACAAGGAGAAACTATACCAATGCAACGAAAAAAGATCCAAGAAGCAATGAAAAATGTCTATTTTCAAAAAATGACTGCAAATGGCTATCATGAAATTGAAGAACAAATTGCAAAATTACAACAGCAAAGACCTGCAAAAATTGGACAATTAAAAGCAGCCCGTGCGCTTGGTGACTTATCCGAAAATACAGAATATAGTACTGCTAAGCGTGAATTACGCCACCTTGAGAGCAGGCTTCGGTACCTCAATAAACAGCTTCAATATGCTGAAATTGTGACCCCCAAGAATGATCACACTATTGATTTAGGGACAACCGTGATAATTGAATTTGAGGATGACCATGAACAAGAAACTTATCATATTGTGGGAAAGCAGGAAGCTGATCTTGCCAAACAAAAAATCTCCTTTGATTCTCCCCTTGGTCAAGCCCTTCTTCACAAAACAGCTGGGACCACTGTAACTGTTGAAGCGCCGCAATCTTCATATAAAGTTAAAATTGTTAAAATTGAATTATAGTATTGATAAGTCATTCGATATTTCGTAATCCGCTAAAGGAAATTTTTAAATTTATTATTTTCAACGATAGGGTTAATTTTCCGCCCTTCAATTAATCTAAGCGACTGATTAAATAAACTTTTGGGTATTGCATCCCTGATTTTGACCCGGTATACTATTAAACGTTGCTTTTTTACATCCACAATATCTTGTGTTACTAGCCGGCAGTAACCACAAAATTGTACAACATATAGTAGAGGGAGTTAGATTAATGATTAGCGATTATTTTAAATTTCTTGCCCACCAATTAAAGGGCTGGCCACAACAAAATTATTACCTATTCTTTTTCAGTCTTGGCTGTCAGGTAATGACTTTAGTTAGTGCTCCAATAACGCGGGTAACTGTCATTACATTTATTGGAACCACGCTTGGAGTACTTTGCGTTTTAGCAATTAATGCTGCTAAGTCGGTAAATGGTTTCTTAGGTATTTTATCGGCATTATGTTTCATCATTGCTGGTTTTAGTGCTAAAAATTATTTAAGTATTGCCGAACAAATCGCCTATGTTATTACCCTCGATTTACCAGTATTACTTTCCGCAAATTGGAATGTTAACATGGCATCAAAGATCCGTAAATTCAATGCTCGTTCATGGACGGTTGCCATCATTGCAACAATTATTGTCTATCTCGTTTCTGGTTATTTAATCGGTCATCTTACTGACGATCCACGACCATGGATTGATGCAATCAGCTTTTCCATTAGTCTTTCCGCTGGTGTTATTTGCTTCTTGCGTTTTAACAATCAATATTTCTGGTGGCTTGCATCTGGTCTTGCACAACTAGTACTCTGGTTTGTTTCTTACAAGCAAGGATCTGCTACTTTAGCAATGGCCGTTAACAGCTCAATTTACCTTATTAATGATGTTCTCGCCTTTACCATTTCACCATGGTACAACGAACGTGAACGTCAACGCCTCAGCAAGGAAGAAGCAGCCTATGCCAAAGAATTGGGCTTAGAATAAATCTAAAAACAGCAAAGAGATTGAAAATTCAGTCAATTTGCTGTTTTTTGTTTAATATTGTTTATTGTATTCATAAACTAATTCTGGTTCACGACCAGTACGATGATAAGCATTTAATGCATCTATCTGTGCCATTTCTTGGGCGTTAAGTTCAAAATTGTAAATATCAGCGTTTTGGGCAATTCGCTCTTCATGAACTGACTTGGGAATAAAAGAAACACCATTCTGGAGATGCCACCGCAGTATAATTTGCGCAGTAGATTTATTATGAGCAGCAGCAATATCTTTTAATACCGGTTCATTGAGAACTGCTCCTCGCCCTAATGGGCTCCAGGCTTGCGTTACTATTTGATGTTGACGATTAAATTCTAATAGTGGTTTTTGTGTTAATAGCGGATGCAACTCAATTTGATCAACAACTGGCATTTCATTTGCTTGGGTTGCCAAATATTGAAGATGAATCATTTGGTAATTACTTACACCAATTGACCTAGTAAGCCCTTCCTTTTTCATTTCTTCAAAAGCTCGCCAGGTGTCAAAAAATGATCGTTCAATTGGCCAGTGAACAAGCAACAAATCAACGTAATCCATTTGTAATTTACGTAAGGATTCTTTGACAGATTCAATGACCTTATCGTAACCTTGATTTTCTTCTGCCACTTTAGTTGTCACAAAAATATTATCGCGCGGAATGGCTAATTGCTTAAAAGCCGTCCCCACTTCTTGCTCATTTCCGTATAACTGAGCCGTATCAAAAAGCCGATACCCATCTTCATATGCCTTTTTGACTGCTTGATTCATTGTCGCTTGGCCATCTACCTTATAAAGGCCAAAACCTTCTTGAGGCATTTCATTTCCATCGGCAAGAGTTAATAGGTTGTCCTTAATATCCATTGAAAATCACTTCCTTTTCTTATCCTTAATCAGTAACTGAGGATTGTCAATATCGAAATTTTCCTTTCTGAACAAACTAATGTATGATGAGTTTAAATCTATTTACGGGGAAACAATTATGGCTAAAATATTTATCGCTGAAGATAATCCTGATATTATCCATTCCATAACTCAAGAATTAAATAAATGGCAACACGATGTCATCACAGTTAACGACTGGAAAAACGTTGCAAATGAAATTCTTGCTACAAGCCCAGATCTGGTCTTATTTGATATTACCCTCCCGACGTTCGATGGCTTTTATTGGATTCAAGAGGTTCGTAAACATAGTCAAGTGCCGATTATAGTTATTTCTGCGGCTGAAATTGATACCAATGTCATGCATGCAGTGGCCGCGGGGGCAGATGATTATATTATGAAGCCATTTGCGATGACGGTGCTTTTAGCTAAAATTCAAGCTTTATTACGGCGGAATAAGCAAACGACTGACGCAGAAGAAATAATGTGGGATCATAATTCATTCAATCCCCTTACTAATATTCTTATGAACGAAAACGGTACTGCCCAGCTCACTCCAACTGAAGGTGCTATGCTCCAAGTTTTACTCAGTCACCGTAATAAAACCGTTTCTAAGGAGCAATTACTTCAATGGTTATGGCAAGGTGGCAAATACCTTAATGAGAACACCCTTAACGTTAATATTAGTCGGTTAAGAACTAAGCTAAGCACAATTGGTTTACGGCAATGTATTCACACAGAACGTGGCCTTGGCTATCGATTGGTGGAAAACAATGAATAAACGTTATTTTAAATTATTTTGGCGTTCAATCCTTCTTCCTACTATTGGCTATCTTTTTCTCTTAGGTCTGGTTGGGCTTTTAGTAATTTTATATAATCTCCCAACTGTTTTTTGGGGCGATGTGATTCGCTTTTCTCTTCCCTTTTTTATAGTATGGCTTATCGGTAGTGGTGCAATTAAATATTATCGATTGCGCCATTTAAATATTTCTCAGCTCGATAAATTCACTCCTACCAATATGACTGAGGGAAAACTTGTTGAACTATTGCAAGATGAACAAGCAAAAAACATTGACACAATTCGACAGTTACAAGCAACTCAGCATGAACAACTTGACCACCTTGAATTATTTACTCATGAAATTAAAAACTATTTGACTAGTCTTAATGCCGCGGCAGAAAATTCACCAACTGTCGCAAGTACAGAAGTAAAAAAGAATATCCACCAAGCTAACTATTATCTCAATTTGTTGTTAAATGACGAACGACTAGCGATTAATAATCATGATTACAATTTTCAATGGATCGATATTGCCAACTTAATTAATAATATTTTGCAACAAAATTCTGCGGTCTTCATTCATAAACAATTGATTCCAGAATTAACCGGCTTGGACGGAATTAAAGTTCTCACTGATCGTAAATGGTTGCATTTTTGCATTGAACAACTACTTTCAAACGCAATCAAATACTCATCCCCTAATAGTACAATTAATATTTCCTGGGAAATGAATTCTTTGCGGATCGCTGACCATGGATGCGGCATCTCAATGAATGATCTTCCGCGAATCTTTGATAATGGTTTTACCGGGAAAAACGGGCACCGAACAACTGCTGCTACCGGGATGGGATTGTACCTTGTTAAAAAAGTTACTGAATACTTAAATTTCAAGGTTAGCATCTCATCAGTTCAATCCCAGGGAACGACAGCGATTCTATCTTTCTTACCAGATAATATCAGATCATCAAACTAATTCTTACAAAACTGTAAGGTTCTGTACACTTCCGTAAGTAGGAAGTTGCACAGAACCTTTTTATAATTAAGACATAATCAAAACAAGTTCTCTACCAGAAAGGAAAATTACTATGACATTATTAAATCTTCAACACGTTCAACGCGTCTATAATCGTAACTCTGCCAATCCAGTAATGGCCTTAAAAGATATTACCTTTAAAGTTGAAGAGGGAGAGTATGTTGCAATTATGGGAGAATCTGGTGCTGGTAAAAGTACCTTATTAAATATAATTGCAACTTTAGAACAAGCTACTAACGGACAAGCAATCCTTAATGGCCAAGATCTCCGGCAGCTTTCCAAGGACGACGCAGCACGATATCGACGGGAACACCTCGGCTTTGTTTTCCAGCATTTTAACTTACTTGATAGTCTCTCAAATCGCGACAACATTTACTTACCACTTGTTCTAGCAAAAACTCCGGTTGCAACGATGGAAGAACGGATTAAGCCTTTAATTGATCGCTTACGTATTAATAAAATTATTGACCGTTTTCCAAGTGAGATTTCTGGAGGACAGCAACAAAGAATTGCTATTGCACGGGCGTTATTTACCCATCCTGACCTCCTTCTCGCTGACGAACCTACTGGAGCTCTAGATTCGAACACCAGTAACGAAATTCTTGAGCTCTTTGATGAAGTTAATGCTAACGGTCAAACAATTATTATGGTTACGCACAGTGCCGCGGCTGCTAGTCATGCTAAGCGCACACTCTTCATTAAGGATGGACGAATCTATCATGAACTCTATCGTGGTGATCTTTCCCTTAAAGACTACCAACAACAAATTAATCAGACAATGATGACTTTAACGAATGGCGGTGAATAATGATGCTCTTTCTCAAACTGATTAATTCGAGTTTTAAGCGTAATCTTAAAGTTTACGTCCCTTACCTCATCTCAATGACAATGCTAGTCGCTATTAACTATATTTTTAAGGCAGTTGAAATTAATCGCAGTCTTAAAGATTTACCAAGTGCGACAGTTACTAAAGCATTAATGCAAACAGGATCAACTTTTATTATCCTTGTAACACTTGCGTTTATGATCTACGTCAATCGTTTCTTATGGCAACAGCGTCAACAAGAAATGGGTCTTTATAGTATGCTGGGGATGACGAGACATAACTTACAAGTGCTAACAGTCATTGAAAAGTGCTATCTTTTAGTAATTAGTCTTTTTCTCGGGACTTTATTTGGTATTATTTTTGATCGCCTCGCTTTTCTTGGCTTTGCTCATCTCTTGCAAATTGATCATTTATCTCAACCTTGGATTGAATGGGGCGCTGTGATAAATACAATCGTCATCATTGGCGGCTTTTTCTTAATTTTAATGGTCATTGATCTGATCAAACTATTTCAGCTAAATCCAAACGAATTATACCACCCCCAACAAACTAAAATCGCGCGTCATGGTAAGTTCTTTACTTTTGCCGGACTTTTGGGTGTTGCAGTCCTTGCCTACGCCTATTATCTTACAATTACAGTTAAACCGCGGATATCTGCTTTAACAACATTCATGACTGCCGTCTTCTTAGTTGTGATTGGAACATACCTCATTTTTATTGCTGGTAGCATCATTGTCCTTAAACTCCTGCAAAAAAACAAAGGATATTACTATCGCCCTCGCCACTTTATCGCGGTTTCCGGAATGTTACAACGGATGGAACAAAATGGTGCTAGTCTTGCAACGATTTGTTTACTCTGTAGCTCTGTCCTTGTAATTTTATTTACATCTTTAACTATGTATGCCGGCATTAATGATACGGTTAATTCTTATGCCCCACGCGACCTTACAATTATCACCTCGCAGAAACTTACTGCACAACAAGAATCGACCATCAATTCTGTTGCCAAAAAACACCATGCTCAACTTAATAAGCCTGTTACCTTTACAACGAGCGCTCCGCAATACGGATATTGGGAAAATAATCGTTTCATCAACCAGGGTAATTTAGAGAATATGACTAATCAAACTACCAATACAGTCATTACCATGTCGACAGCAACTTATAATCAGATTACGGATAAACATGTTAAATTAGCAGCAAATAAGGCCTTAATTTATTCCCCTGCTAAAGAGCATCGCGGTGCTTTACAGATTGGTACACAAAAATACCAAGCTACTCCTATCTATGACTTTCACTACTATTTCAATCCAAGTCACGCGATTTATTCGCCAATTTTTATAATCACAAATATGCTTCCGGCAAACACTACCACAATTAACTTCACAGGAATTAATTATCACTTAAATGGTAGTAAGAAAGCTCATCTTAACTTTGAAAATGACCTTCAAGCCCAGCTTCACTTGCCAAACCAAGTATATTCTTCCCGGACAAACCTTCGTAGTCAATTGACCAGTCTCTATGGCGGAATCGTCTTTTTAGGAATTCTCATTAGCTTTGCCCTAGGAATCACGACAACTGTTGTAATTTACTTTAAACAAATTACTGAAGGTTATGAAGATCAATATCGTTTCAAGACGATGCAACAAGTTGGTTTAAGCGAGAAAGAAACAACCAAGAGTATTCATAGTCAAGTATTGATGGTCTTTATGTTGCCAGTAGTTGGTGCAATAATTAACCTTTGCTTTGCGATCCCTGCAATTCGACAAATTCTAATTCAATTTAATTTCTATAATGTTCGATTGATGATAATAATTGCCGTCTCAATTACCTTTATCCTCCTATGCCTCTACTTTGCTATTTACGGACTTACTACCAGGATGTATCGTAAAATCGTTGAGCAAGGTTAAGTACTACAAATTGACATTTCTTATTTTAACGGTTACACTTTAATTACTATAAATAAGTACGACCGATAAAATAAGGAGATGTCGTTCATGATTCTTATTAACACCACCATTATAGAAAAAATTACAAGCTGTTGCTAAACTACTCACGACAGATTAGACTGCCCTTATTTAGGCGTGGTTAATCTACAGTATTGCTTAGTGACAGTTTTTAATTTAGTTTAGATTATATCGAGGTGGTTTCATGACGGCAGATCCATTAAGAATAGGAATTCTTAACTTAATGCATGACAAAGTAGATACTCAACTGCGATTTACAAAAGTACTTTCTGAGGGATCCTACAATGTTGATGTACAATACTTTTACCCTCAAACACACTATACTTCTCGCCCTGTCCCTGACATTGTTCAAGAGATTTCCCAGCCTTTAGATTTTAAACAAGTTGCCACAATGGATGCTTTTATTATCACTGGCGCGCCAATCGAACAACTCACATTTGAAGAAATTACATATCTTGATGAGATTCATCAATTGATTGACGTATTAGTTGCCAATAACATTCCACAACTTTACATTTGCTGGGGCGCGATGGCAGCTGCTAACTATCTTTATGATATTCCAAAATTTCAATTACCTGAAAAAATTTTTGGAGCCTTCCACAATTATTTGCGCGCGCAAGACCCTCTCTTAAAAGGATTACCTGATGGCTTTCTTGCTCCCCATGCTCGTTATGCCGAACTTGATATTGACAAGATTATGAAAGATCCACGATTAGTTATTAATGCTGTGACCAAAAATAATTTCTTATTCTCGTTCCGCGCTCGAGAAAAGAATCAATACTTTCTTTTCTCCCATCTTGAATACGGAAAGGATGCCCTTTTAAAGGAATACTTACGAGAGCGGAATGCTAATCCCGGTGTTGAGTATATCAAGCCGCAAAACTACTTTCGCGATCCGCTTCATATGAAAGATCCTGAATTTAGCTGGGCAACTACCCAACGAGTATTCTTTGATAATTGGCTTCATTCAGTTGCGGATCACATAGCTACACAACAATTTGTAAAGGAGTAATTAATATGACGAAAATCACTAATTCAATCGTAAATTTAATCGGTAATACTCCGATTGTTAAGTTAAATCGCGTTGTTCCTGAAGATGCAGCAGACGTTTATGTAAAACTTGAATTCTTTAATCCTGGTGGTTCAATTAAGGATCGGATTGCCCTTGCCATGATTGAAGAAGCGGAAAAAGCTGGTAAATTACAAGCAGGTGGCACTATTGTTGAACCAACCTCTGGAAACACTGGTGTTGGCCTAGCCATGGTTGCCGCTGCCAAGGGATACCATCTTGTCATCACCATGCCAGAAACAATGAGTGTTGAACGCCGGAAACTCATGCAAGGTTATGGAGCCGAACTTATTCTTACTCCCGGTGCCGACGGAATGAAGGGTGCAATTGCAAAAGCAGAAGAACTAGTTAAAGAAAAAGGCTACTTTATGCCAATGCAATTTGATAATCCAGCAAATCCAGCAATTCATGAAGAAACTACAGGAAAAGAAATTCTTGAAGCATTTGGCGATGATATTCCTGACGCATTTGTTGCTGGTGTTGGTACTGGAGGAACACTTACCGGGGTGGGTCATGCATTGAAAAAAGCTAATCCTAATGTCCAAATTTATGCTCTTGAACCAGCAGAATCTCCAGTATTAAAAGAAGGAAAAGGTGGCAAGCACAAAATTCAAGGGATCAGTGCTGGCTTTATCCCGAAAGTTCTTGATACTGATGTTTACAACGGAATCCTTGAAATTAAGAGCGATGACGCTATTACGATGGCACGTGAAGTTGGTCATCAAGAAGGAATTCTTGTTGGTATCTCAGCTGGTGCTAATATCAAAGGTGCGATTGAAGTCGCCAAAAAGCTTGGTAAGGGTAAGCAAGTTATTACTGTTGCTCCCGATGGCGGTGACCGTTACCTTTCAACAGAATTGTTTAATTACTAAAAATTTAAAAAGGAAAGAGACTAAGATATTTTTAATCTAATCTCTTTCCTTTTTCCTATTGACCGCGACCTTACGTCATTAGCTACACTTGATAGTATGAAAGGAGTGGTCAATATGTATACGACTGGTCAATTAGCAAAAAAATGTAATGTTTCAATCAGGACAATCCAATACTATGACCGCCGTGGGTTGCTTCATGCTAAACGAACTGAAAACGGATTGCGCCATTATAATTATCAAGACCTTAAACAACTTCAAGAAGGGACTGTGACATAAGTTAGGTTACTTTCATAAAAAGCAAATACGCAGTACAACAATGGCCTCTAACGTCCGGCAAAACCGAACGTTAAAGGCCTATTGTTGCTTGTGGGGGCTCGAAAACGAAGTCACAAGTGACTTTTGTCTCGCTCCCTCAGCTTAAGAGACATTCAACAGATTATTAATGACACTGACAACAATATTCTAAAAAGCCTAATTGTTAACCAACGAAGAAAACTCAAGCAGGAAATTAAAGACGCTTCAGAACAATTAGCAAGTCTATCTCAATTAGAAACTTTTTTGAATAAACATTCTGATTTCCCAGGAAATATCAGTCAAAGTATTTTTGACAAGATCAAGAAAACAAAGAAGTTAAAACAGTTACGAATTAAATTATTGCTTATTGGTATCAGTATCGACTTCATTCTTTGGGGTAGCATTCCTTACTTTCTTTTTTATCAAGGAAATTTGATATGGTTATTATTAGGAATTCTTATTACAGTTGCTTTAACTTGGTATATTGCTATAAATTATTACCATCATACTTGCTATATTTGTCCTCATTGTTTTCATAAGTTTAGGGTGTCGCTTAGTAAATGGCTTTTTGCCCGTCATACTCCTAATACAAGATATCTTACCTGTGACAAGTGTTCACAAAAAAATTATTGTATTGAAGAATATTATTAACAAAAATGACCAAGGCGTACAATTGCTAAACCTTGGTCATTTTTTTGCATTTTATAGTATTGGTGAAAGCAAGCGAGAAAAGTATTGCTTGAATTTCCGCCACTTTGACTGATTAGCAAAATACTCAGGAGTAAGTAACGTACTCTTTTTCATGTCATTTTCAAAGTCTTGCTTTAACTGCGCTGTTAGTTTTTCATTATACGCAAATGCATTGACTTCAAAATTAAGTCTAAAACTACGGTAATCCATATTTGCCGAACCAACAGAAGCAATGTTGCTCCCACTAACCATCGTCTTTGAATGAATAAAGCCATTATCGTACTTGTAAACTTTTACCCCGTTGTTCACTAAGTATTTAGCATAATATTCCGTTGCCCGATAAACAAATGGATGATCAGGCATGCATGGGATCATAATTCGGACGTCAATTCCACTTCTTGCGGCAATTACTAATGCTTCCAGCACTGAATCTTCTGGAATAAGGTATGGCGATTGAATATAGACGTATTTTCGGGCCGAACTAATAATTGATTCATATCCCCGTCGAATTGAATAATTTTCATTATCCGGTCCAGAAGATACGATTTGCATTGGAACCTCATCTGGATCGCCATCTGGTGCAACCAGTTCAAAATTCTTAAATTCTTTTTCAAGGTCAATTTTCTTTTTATGAGTTTTTCGACAGGTTGTATTCCAGTCCATCGCAAACCGCACTGTCATCATCATCGTTGCTTGTCCGACGACACGAAGGTGGGTATCACGCCAATAGCCAAACTTAGGATCTTCGCCAAGGTATTGATCACCGATATTGAATCCACCAATGTAACCAATCTTGCCATCGATAATAGCTAGTTTACGGTGAAGATGATAATTTAACCGTGGCGTTTGAAAATAAGCTTTGGCAGCAGCAATAAACGCTTGCGCTTCTCCACCTAATTCTTCTAAATGCTTAAAAAATTTGAAAGTAGTTCCATGAGACCCACTTAAATCATAGAGAACACGGACTTTTACTCCTCGTGCAGCCGCATCTTCTAAGGCTGCCAACACCCGCTTCCCTAGATTATCAGCATAAAAGGAATAGTATTCAATATATACATGATCAGTTGCATGATTTATATCGTCAATTAACTTATCAAACTTCTTTTTCCCATCAATAAATACGTGAACTTTATTATTAAAGGTTACTACTGAATCATTCAAACTCAAAAAAAGGTTAACCAACTGACGATCACGCGACAACCGGCTTCCTTTTGGCATTAATTCATGTTCTTCACTTAATTTTCGTTGTTTTTCAAGATATTTAGTCCGTAATTGTTTTTGCTCATCTTGAATACTAAATATCTCATCATGGGATAATTGTCGTCCCACAAAAAGATATAGGATAAATCCAACTACTGGCAAAATAGTTAAGACTAATAGCCATGCCCAAGTTGATGCAATATCCCGACGACTACGAAAAACAGTCCATACTGCAAAAGCAATGTTAATCAACCATAGGACTTCAATAATGCGGCGAATAACATCCCATGTCCAAACAATATCCATAATTTAATAATCTCCCTAGTAGTATTACTGATTCATTATAGCCATTATTTGCTTACTTTTCAGCAGGTTCAGAGATTATTTTCGGTAAAAACGACGAAGGGCAAAAGATAACCCGATCGCTAAAAGTCCGTACACTGCACCTACATAGCCAAGCATCGTTAAATTAGCAAAGTTAACAGTAGTAGAAGCCGTAAAGGATCCAAGTGAAATCCCAACATTAGCAAAAATTGAAATTAATGATGTTGCTAAAGCTAATGACTGCGGATATTCTTTTTCTGCCACACTAATAAATACCAGTTGGATAGTTGTTCCATATATAATTACAACGACACAAAGAGTTGCTAGAACAAGCATTCCTGTAATCTTATTTCCCAATGCAATCCCAAGAATAAGACTTAATATTGTCATGAGAATAAAGACAAATGGTAATTTTTGAACCCCATTGTGACTCGCAACGATTCCAGCAATTTCGTTACCAATAATACTCATTACCCCTAAAAGAAGCAGCAGCCAATTTAAACTAGTTAAGCTAAAGTCCATCACAGTAGTAATTAGCGGCCGGACATAAGTATAGAAAGTATACTGGAGACTTAAGACCGCCACCGTGATTCCAATCCCTAATAAAACACGGTGATCTTTTAATAGCGCTAATTGTTCTAAAATGCTCCCTTTAATTTGAGGTGTATCACGAGGAGTAAGCCAGACTAACAACGCAAACACAATTAATGTTAATCCTGAAATGATCCAAAAACTATCGTGCCAGGAAAGTAATGTTGCGATGGTTGTACCAAGCGGAACCCCAATGACCGACGCAATACTAAAACCTGCACCGACCCACGCTAGAACCATTGGCCGCTTGTCCATTGGTGTAATTATACTAACTAGCAAGTTAATTAATGAAATAATGGTTCCAGCAACAGCGGCAGTAATAATTCGCGCAAATAGGAGCCAGCCAAGTGTCGGTGCCATCGCAGTTAAAGTATTACCAATAAAAAAGACGGTCATTAATAGCATAAGAAGATTATAGCGATTCCAATTGCTAGTTAAGGTAGTAATAATTGGCGTACTAATCGCATAGACTCCTGCAAAAGCTGTCACCAAAAAACCAACTGTGGAAAGTGGAACATGATAACTCCGTGCAATATCTGATAAAACGCCCACAACCATAAACTCATTACATCCCAGCATAAATGCAACAAGAATAAAAGTGAGCGATCGCAATTTAGCGTGCTTCACAATAAACCTCCTTTTAAAACAAAAAATTTTCTGGAAAAAGTCAATCCAGAAAATTATAAACGTTTAACAATTAATTTCCAATAGTTTTGAACTATTTAGTTTAATAAAGTTGTGAGTGATAAGCAGTAAAGGTTTTATCATCAAAGCAAACCATCGTTACTTGATCAACATAATTGGCAGTAGGGAGAAAATCTTTAATCGTCTTAATCGCAATTTTTGCTGCCTTTTCAAGCGGGAAAGCATATACCCCTGTACTGATTGAAGGAAAGGCAACCGTCCGACATAAATGTTTATCAGCCAACAGTAAACTATTGTGATAAGAATTGGCTAACAATTGATCTTCACCATTATCACCACCATGCCAAATCGGTCCAGGCGTGTGAATAATAAACTTGGCTGGCAAGTTAAAGCCGCCAGTTATCCGCGCTTCTCCCGTTGGACATCCATGAAATTTTTCACAGGCGCCATATAACGCTGGGCCAGCTGCTCGATGAATCGCACCATCGACACCACCGCCACCCATTAAAGTTGTATTAGCGGCATTAACAATTGCATCAACTTTTATTTTGGTAATATCTCCTTTGATCACGTTGATTTGCGGCATTATTTAGCCCTTCTTTCTTTAAATTGCGGAAATAACCAGACAATACAAGTTAAACATAACGCTACCAATACATTTCCTGTTAACGCGCCGAAGATATATCCAATTCCATTGTCATTTATTGGGACATTGACCGGAAATGTTAATCTTACTTCTAATAGCGTTATAATCAGCCACGTTATCCAAAATCCAGGCTTATTTTTTATTTTAGACCAGTCAGCATAACTGACTAATATAATAAAACTGGAAACAATAACAAAAGAAATAATCGTAAATACCGGTTTTGGTAAGTAATTACTTAAAAAAGGTAAAATTGGTTTTAGTACTATAACTACAGCGCCAATAATATTCAAAAAATAACAAAGAACAAAAATTTTATCTACTCGTTTGTTCATAGTGTGCTCTTCTTTATAGTTATTTATCATCTCATGATCCTCCCGTAATAAATCATCCAAACTAACATGGTAGAGATCACTTATTTGAACCAACATAAAAATATCAGGATAACTTCGACTATTTTCCCAACTAGAAATTGTTTTACGTGAGATCAACAATCGTTCTGCTACATCCTGCTGAGTCCATCCTTTTTGATAACGATATAATTTCATTTTATCGGCAAATTTCAATAAGTTCTCCTACCTTCAATTAAATTTATTTCCCGGGAAATTAACTATGCTTAAACTTTACCGAAGAAGGCGATATTTGTCACGCTAAGAATCATAGCAAACAAAAAGGCTGGAGAAACTTCCAACCTTCTGTAAATATTAAATTACCAAATATGAACCCGATCTTCTGGCGCCCGGTACATTTCATCGCCAGGCTTAATGTCAAATGCTGTGTAGAAGTCATCGAGATTTTCTGCTTGAATATTAGCACGTAATTTTTGCGGTGCATGGACATCAATTGAAAGCAGCAATTGCATGTATTGTTCCGTTGCTTTCATTCGCCAAATAGTTGCCCAGTTAATAAAGAATTCTTGGGCATTGAAGTCAGCTTCAGTTTTTGCTGCTTCAAGTGCACAACTGAGGCCTCCTGCATCGGCGATATTTTCAGAAACCGTGAGCTTCCCGTTTACCTTTTGACCAGCAAATGGGATCCCATCAAATTCATCAATCATCTTTTGAGCTAATTGCTTAAAGTGTGCAGAATCTTCATCTGTCCACCAGTTATTAAGATTTCCAAACTCATCAAATAATGACCCGTTGTTGTCAAAGGCGTGGGAAATTTCATGAGCGATTACTGCACCAATCCCACCATAATTTTGGCTGCTGCTTTGTTTCAACGAGTAGAACGGTGCCTGTAGGATTGCAGCTGGGAATACAATGATATTCTTAAATGGGTGATAGTAAGCATTAACTGTGGCCGCACTCATTTCCCATCGCATCCGATCAACAGGTGTATTCCAACGACTGAATAATTCTTTATTAGCCGTCACTATTAATTGATTTAGGTTTGCAATCAATGATTCCTCTTCATCAACCTTAAATTGATCATAGAGAGCAGGAATCTTATCTGGATACCCAACTTGGATGCCCAGTTTATCAAGCTTGAGGATAGCCTTATCACGGGTATCCTTACTAAGCCATTGATTATTGGTCAAGCGTCCTTTATAAACTTTAATCATTTGCTCAACCATGTGGTGAACATCTGCTTTAGCTTGCGGCCCAAAGTACTTCTTCCCATAATAATCACCAGCTACTTGGCTAAACATGTCACGTGCAAGATAGAACGCAAATTTACGCTGGCTAACTGGTTTCTTGCTTCCAGAAAGTGCTCGACCATAACGTCCATTGATTTCACGCATTTCATCATCAAGGTAACTAGCATTTTCGCGAATGACACGAATTAATGCCCAGTTTTTAAATAGCTCAAAATTATCTTGTAAGATCTTGTTCAGGGCCTTAAAGTATTCCGGTTCTGTCACAATTACCTTTTCCGGTTCTTCCCCAACTAACTGCTTAATTATTGCCGCAATATCAAGTTGGTCAGTCGCACCGGCTAGTTCTGCAACCGTTTGTGGATTATACATCTTACTATAATCAGCCGCTTCTTCTGCACTTTTTACATTTGGCGCAAGAAGGGCATCGAATTTGATTGCATCATCAATAATCTTTTTTGCTTCTTCTTTGCTATACCCCAACTTATCCATCAAGGCTTCCACCATTGAAGACCATAATTGGAGTAATTGATCGTGCTGAGCCTTCTTTTCTGCTTCATAGTAGCTCTTATCAGGCAAAATAAGCGATGGTGATGAGGCGAACAAAGCATAAACAGTCGCATTTTTCATATCAGCGTCAATATCAAAACTAATCGGTGAAGGCATCCCCGCTAAAATCCAGTTCTTCCATTGAGATTGGTAATCTTCATATGAATTAAGATTTTCTACACTTGCCAACATCCGTTTAAGCGGCTGTGGGCCAACCTTCTTACGCCAATCAAACTTTTTAGCGAGGCGATATAGTTTAATCATTTCGTTAAAACGCGAATCCTCAGACTTTTCCTTCCCTTCTGCATAGGCATCAAAGTCATCCATCAGTTGCTTGTCAATGTCATCAACAAGGTCATTGAAGCCCCCGGTAGCTGGTTTATCATCAGGAATCTTCGCCGTCTTTAGCCATTCCCCGTTTACTGCTTCATATAAGTCGTCTTTAATTAGTTCGTTATTCACTGCCATGTGCAGGGCCTCCTTAAAAGGTTACATTACTTACTATTATACTATGCCTACTAGAAATTCACGTAAATTTGCTTCAATCTAAAAAAGGACTTAATAAAGTTTTCCGAGCACTTTCTGAAAACCATGAGTCATGTTGCATCAGTAATTGATTTACTTCCTGGTAATTACTTAAGTCAACCTTTCCTTTAATTAATCCAGCAATTTGGAGCTGCCGAGCAAATTGAACATCTGCGGACTGGAGAACGTTGCGAAAGATCGGCTGTTCATCTGGATCCCACCGCTTATTAAGAAGACCAATTGCCCGCTCATATTCTTTGCTATGGGTAAGTACCTTTTGCATGGCCTGTGGATTTAAAATTGTTGTCATCAATTATCCCCTCATTTCTAATACTCTTCCCGGTGGCTCTTTTACTGATAATTGATTAGCCTTTGTCATCATTAGCCAATAAACATTTTGATAATGATAATTATTGATTTGTTCCTCTCCCCACCCATCAGTAATAATAATAATTATGCGATTTCGTTTAGTTAGGTGGTGCTGGTGGAGATAGTCGAAAATACACTGAAAACTTGTACCCCCGCCACCTGTTCGTCTAAAATCAAGTTTTTTACCATCATGTAGTTTTTGCTTGGCCGTCACCCGAGCATCAAACGAGTAAACATTAGCTGTCAGTTTTGTTTTCTTAAGCATCTTTTCAAGTGTCGTTAGTGTTTGAACGATTTCTTGATCGGTGACCGATCCGGAATTATCAATAAAAATGTCAACAGCTGGATCCAATCTCGTAACTTTGCCAGGCAAATCCATTCGTAATGGTTGCCGGCGATTAAAGCGAGCATGCGAATTAACTTGTCCTCGTGCAATCAACCCAAACTGATGCCTAAAAACCTGCCGCCAATCAACTATTTTAGTTTTTTGGACTTTCTGTAGCTGTGATCTTACATTTCCTGGTAACAAACCGCGATCTCTTTGCGGGGTTTGCCTCCAGGAACGATTCAAAATCTGCTTAATATTCGCTAAGCGCACGACCTGATTGCTGATCTGCTGACTTGTCTTAGATTCCTGCCAGCCGTTATGAGTATCAGCTATTTTAACCTCATCTGCCGTTGCATTTTCCTCTTGTTTACCACCATTCAATTTAAGACCTGGCTGATGTAATTTTTCTTGCTGTTCAGCAGGCAGCTGTTCTAATATATTGAGATAATCCTGCGAATCTAATTTTGGCATTAGTTTTTGACGAAGAGCTTTCTCCAATTGGCTAAGGGTTACTGTTCCCTGAGGTGGCTCAGTTAAATACTGATTTACCGCTACATCAGTTGCAATCTGGACTAAATCTTGATGAGGATAAGAAGCATAACGTAATGGATGCATCCAGATAAGATGAAGGGCTTCATGTTCTAATAAGCTTTGAAGTTCATCATTACGAACGTTCGCTAACTTTTCTGGATTAATAACCAGTACAAGGCGATTGTCTTCCCACCTCAATCCCATCATTGCGGGTAACTGTAAATCATTCTCTCGTGGAAGTTGTAATAACACTTCTCCGAAAAGGCGCTGTTTTTGAAGGATGATAATAATTGCCTCCCTAATCCGTTGCGCAGATGTCACATGATTATTGCTTCCATCATTTTGATGTAACCGTGCTAGAAAGTCACCTAAACTCATCGATTATCACCACTCGTCGCAACTTCCGCAAAATATTGATAAAGTTGCGCTACAGAGCCTTGGGGATGTTTAATGGCTTGCTCATACATTACTTGCAAGAGGTCGACGAAATCCTCACCAACTGTTTGAACAATCGCATACTGCCCATCTTCACTGACTAATTGGAGATACTTAATAAATAGAGCTGCCTCTTCTTCAGATGCTAGCTTAGGACTTAGCCATGAACGTAATACTTGAATTTTGGTTGCTTCATCAGCATTTTCAAACTGCTCCTTGCCATCTTTAGCGTCTTTCAAGGTTGCCACTGTAAGCTCTTGCCCCTGTGCAAGGACAAACTGAGCAAAGGCCACCCCTACTTCATCACCTAAGTCACCACTAAATATATCAGCAGCAAGTTCTTTTTGCATTTTCTGGTCTAACGCCTGTAATTGATCAAGATTGCGAGAAACTCTTTCCCAAGCACGTGGCGTGGGAGCCAAATCTTCATTGTTCGGATCAACAACTAATAATTGTTCAGGATATTGCGTAAGATAGGCGGAAACAAGGTCATTAATTCCGGTTGCTTGGGCCCATTTTAACCATTCCGCCGTTGAACTCGTCATTACTAAACGAACTGTCCGATCTTTAATTGCAGCATCCCCAGTCGCAACACCATATTCACGATCAGTAAATCCTGTCATCGTAGAATCAGGATTTTCCGCAATAATGATCCGTACTGCGGAAGGCAAACGCAAAGCATTAATCTTTCGTTGAAGGACAAGGTTCATTAGTTCACTTTGAACAGCTTGCGTTCCACGATTAAATTCATCTAAAAACCAAATAATTGATTGATTAGGATGGGCTTCGGCATACTTAATAATGCTAATTAAAGTTTCAGAGTAACCGAATTGTACATTTGCAAGACGACCATAATTCTTCGTTTCAACAAAAGATTCACTGGTCAAGGGGGGAACCGGAATTGCAAGGTCTCCTTTTTCGCTTAAGCTGACAACCGTAGTAAATAATGCCGCATTCAGATTAGCAGCAATTTCACGAACTAAAGCAGATTTACCGATCCCCGCATCCCCGACAATATTCGGAACACTACCCGCATCGAGAACAACGGGAACTGCCGTTAATAGTTGTTGATAAGTTAGCGCCATTATTTACCCCTTCCAACCATGACATTCCAGATCCATGTCTTGTTTTTTCACGTTTGATACATAGGGATTGCCTTTTACATAAAAGCGGCGTGGACTTAACCCATCTTTCCCCTTCAAATTAACTCCAATCCGCGCAGAAATAGCTATTTCTCCAGGAATTTTATAATTATGTAAATCAACCGTTAGTGGACTTGTTTCCATAGGCTGCCCATCTAAATCCCGTGAATGAATTCCGAGAGCTTGTACTAATTTACCGGGACCGTTAGTAATATTTACCCCTGACATGTGCCGATTTTCGATCATTTTATCGATGTTTAGCGCCGGTTCTATTCCGCGAAGTAAAATTCCTTGAGGTTCCTCTGCATCCTGAACCACAATATCAAAACAATAATGTCCACGGATTTGGTATAGGTAAATATTCCCGGGCATCCCATACAAAGATTCCGAGTAGCCAGTGCGTCGTCCGTTAAAAGCATGTGATGCAGAATCTTTTTCTCCTAAATATGCTTCTGTTTCAACAATATAACCACCAATGATTCCACTTTTAGTTTGGTATTTTACTAGTTTCCCTAAAAGATCCTTCGCAATTTCGACTGTGGGCCGTCCAGTAAAAAATTGTTGATATTTTGTTAGCATATTTATTTTCCTCCTAAAAAGAACTATCCTAAACATAACACTAATTAAAGGAGATCGGCATGATGGAACTAAAAATTGAACGAATTTATACTAAACCTGTTGATTTAGATGGTTATCGTATCCTTGTTGACCGCATTTGGCCACGCGGGATTTCAAAAGAAAATGCACATCTTGATAAGTGGCTCAAAGAGGTCGGCCCAAGTACCGAGCTGCGGAAATGGTTTGGTCATGACGTTGCTCGTTATCCAGAATTCAAAGAACGTTATCTCGCAGAATTAACCAACAATCCTGTTTACTATAATTCATTAAAGGCAATTGTCCAAAGTAAGTTGCCGAGTCAGAACGTTATTCTCCTTTACGGGGCAAAAGATGAAGAACATAATCAAGCAATTATTCTTGCTGACAAGCTCCAAAAAGATTTACAACTCGCTATAAAATAATATAATTTTGTATTTTTTAGGAATAATTTGTTTTATAATAATAGTATGAGGATTTTATTCATAATTCTCTAGTGCCCATTGTTTCACTGACTTAGTTATATAAATTCCTTTTGAAGGTATCAATACCACAAAGGATTTTTACAAACTTTTTAGTGACTTTTTCTAATCGTGTAATTAGAATCACGGGTACCAATAACCCCCTAGTTTCATTTTGAAACAATTATCTGATAAGGTGGAAGTCTATTATTGAAGTGGTAGGTAGACTTCTGCTTTATATTTTTAAATTAATTATTTGTCAGCCCAACTACGACCATCGAGCTCACCGGCGGCATTGACTAGGCGTTGTGCTTGTTCAAGCATTAACTGCTCTAATGCCCGGTAAAAAGCTTGATCTTCATATGTTGGGCTATTTTTCATTAATTTTTTTAATTCTTCGTGTGCCCATTGTTGATTCTCATCCATTTTAGTCATCCTCTTTTTCTCGAAGCCATCCGATAGAAGTATGTAAATCATCCAGCTCCTCTTGTTGATCTTGTAAAAGTGCCAATAATTGTTCTAATTTAGCTTGTTGAAGAGGATCTAACTCTTGAGCAATTTTAACGTTAAGGTGGTCAATAAACCATTGCGTCTGATTGCTAAAATGCAAGAATTTATCTAAGGTCAAATATTGCTGATAGTGGATAAATAAAGACTGCCGCTCTTCTTCACTCTGTTGGGCAAATTGATAGATCGGCAATGGTGGCAAATACTTCATCCCCATCGCGTGCGCTAAAGCCTGATATGGTCGTAAAAGTTCAGCAATTGTATATCCTTGACTGGCACCCGGTTGAAATGCAGACGCAGAATGAGCAACCGTCGTAACAATCCCCAATTCACGACCCTTTAGCAAATGACTGCTTGTAAGTTGTGAATTCCATACCTCATCAAGCCATTGCTTTAAGATCGCCGGCGCACTATACCAATACAGCGGAAATTGAAAAATAATTCGGGTTGCCGATTTAAGTAATTCCTGCTCTTGAGAAATATCAAAAGGTGTTTTTAATTCATGCCACATAACGTTATTTTCATCATCAGCGGCTGCCTTTAAAAATGATTCAGTCGATGAATTCGCAAGTTGAGGGTGAGCCACTATTACCAGTGTTTTCATCAATTTCACTCCTTTAATTCTGCAAGGCCTTGTTTCAAGACATCTTCTGTAACATCGACAGTTAGAAATCGTTGCAGAGGCGTTTCACTATGACGATCCTTAAAAGCCATTGGTTCTGCTTTTAGAATTACAACAGTCAAATTATTTTCCGTCAGCATTAACTGACCCGGATATTTAAATTTCCCCTTAGTATGTTTTCCAGTCCGCCAAGTATGTAATTTAGCCTCACCATTCTGGTCAAATTTCAACTGATACTTTCCACTAGCATCTGTTTCGACGGGAATCCCGGTAAACTTTTGAACATCATACTTATCTTTTTTACCCATAATATATCCTTCTTAGTAATTAATCTAATTTTACGGTTCCACTTTTAATTGGTCCGCATAGGCATTAACCTCATCCTGTTGGTCTTCACTTGTGTAGTAATTATTTATCAAATTCGTAACAGTGGTATGCGTAGTAGTCATTGGTGCCCCTGTCACATTTTGATTTTCAGTTGATCCAATCATTTTAATTGTGACATCATTGCCTTTACGTTTAAACCAAATATAGCTAGTCAAATCACCCTGTGTTGTTACATATTGATAATCCGCAACTTTACCATAACCATAATGCGTTCCATAATACATTTCACCATTTTGAACTCCTGCCTTAAACCAATCAGGGTTCTTTAACAATGCAACTAATGTTCCTAGCTGCTGGGTAGTTAATCCATCCTTATCCGTAATTGTAACTTTACCACGCATATCAATAATTTTGGTGTTTTTTGCTACTTTCAAAACACGATTAACTTCCCCATGAGTTTTGGCATACGTCACCATTTCAGCGAGTGTTACGCCTGTTTTGCGAATACCATTACTACTGTTCGCATAGTAAACCTTATTTCCGACAATTGTATAATAGGTTGAATTTAAACGATCGCCATCTTCATCACTTTTGGAAGTTAATTTAATCATGTATAAAACTTTGGCGCCTTTAGGATAAGTCTTAGCAGAGGATCCCTCTCCCCATGGCACTGCACCTTTATCATAAATCTTAACTGTTGCTCCCTGATTATTGTTTTCCATATCAGCAGAATAATCATAATCATTTGCTCCTGGCATATGTGCATCACGATAGTACAACACAAGTGCAGCAGTTTGCTTAAGTGTTAATCGTTCAGCGTTTAGTGCTGCATCATCCCTTATTTGTTGTGTACTTGATAAAGAACTAGTCATACTACTAGTTGATCTATTAGTACTTGAGGATGTTCTCCCACAAGCCACCATAACCATCATCGTCAATGAAAGCATCAAAATTAGCGCTATTTTTCTCATAAAGATACTCCCCACAGATCTTATATTTAAAGTTTTATTATACCTTAATCTTTAGGAGTCATCTAAAAAGCCTCTATAATCGATTTGGAGACTTCCTTTTCATTTTATTCAGCAAAATAATCCTTAATTTCTTTGTCTGACAAGTCAAACTTTTCTTTTATCTCTTTCTTGATTGTTGTTTTATCAATATTCAGCGCTCTCATTGCCTCAATCGATGTTTTAATTATTGTCTGCTGATTTTCGTGTAATTTTTGTTCTCTTTCTTGAATTAGCTGTTCTTTTTCTTTGAGTCGATCCTGGCCTTCTTTAATTTCATGTTTACTTTTCTGAAGTTCTCGTTTTCCTTCTAAAAGCTCTCGTTTTCCTTCTAGGAGTTCACGTTTTCCTTCTAGTATCTCCCGTTTGCCATCCCGTATCCTACGTTCACCCTCACGAATCTTTTTCTCGCGCATTTCTTGATCCATTTCATATACTGAACGTCGCATGTATTCCGGCCTCCATTTCCGGTTCCGCTTTACAACTGCTATTCTCTCCTTTAATTTTACGACAAGCGGATCGGTCGCTTCAACTTTTCGTTGGGCAATATCGTGGAGGTCAGCTACTTGCATCTCAACATCATAATCAAGCATCACTTTGTTGAAGATATAGTCATCGGCTAAGCCCGCCATCTCCCACTTTTTGCGTAAGAATTCATTCATCGTTATATCCCCCCGTTAAATAGTTCTATAAAGATATATACGTAAAAAGCAAAGATTTGCACTTTTCTACTCAATATTTTTCCAATGTATCATTAATGCATATTAATAATGCTTTATCTTTTGGCTATGGATAAGATTCAACTATAATAGATAGTGAAAAGTAAATCTTCTTTATTAGGTATTATCTATGGTATGTGTAGATAGGATGTTGAAAGGAAGCAATACTATGTTCGACGTTATCTTTTGGATTCTTGCAATCTGGTTTGTAGTAAACGTTGTATGGATGTGGTTTGCCCTTGATAACCAAGTTCTACAAAAAACATTCGCATGGATTAATGTATGTGCAATCGTAATTGGTTTTTGGGTATATTACGGCATGACTCACGACGACAACGCCCTTAACGGCTGGTTCCTTACAATGAACTGGGTAAACATTGCAATTGCTGCTATCCAATTCTACTTTGGTTATCGTGAAAACAGCGTTATCCACAACGGTCACACAACCGCATGATTGATTTACTTTTCAACTAGAACTATGGCTTGGGGTCATGGTTCTTTTTTTGTAAAAAGAAGAGAGTATGGAAAAACTAAAATTTTCCCACACTCTCTTTTCAATTTTTCATATTGATGACTTGAACTATTTAAATTCTAAAACATATAAAAGCAATTTATTACTATGCACTGAAAATACACTTACTTCTTCCCAAACAAAGCTGCCATCTTTGCTGCTACTTCGGGATCAAGATTATCGGCAAGCGTACTTTCATTTGATTTTTGTTCATTTTGCTGATTAGTGATCGTTTGCTTAAGGTCATCAATGACTGCTTGCTCACCAACTTCAATCGGATTAACCGTTAACCGGCCACCTGCAGCATCAGCATGACCGCCACCATTAAAGTATTTTTCAGCAAATTTAGCCACATCTAACTTTCCGTTGCTTCGAAGCGACACGCTAACCGGACTGACTACCAAGGCCGCATCGACTTCTGGATGTTGCACTAATAATTCGTGGGCAATTTCAGATTTATAGTCACTTGCATATACGACACCAAATTTATGATCATCGATATCTGTAATTAAAATATCTTTCAAATGGCTCTTAAGGTACTTTGCCCGCCGTTCGTTTAGTGTCCGAATCAACAGCCGATTTTCTTCCTGATATTGTTGCCAGCTGGTATTAAAAACATTTTGGACAAACTCTTCCGAATCTTGGAGGGGATAAAACCAAAAGAGCTGATCAAGATTATCGGCATCAATTCTTTCCTGCTCATTCATTTCTGGATCATTTTGCCAATCCCAAGTATCATATGCCCGAATCAATTCCACAAGATAAGCAAGGCCTTTTTGCCGTTGCTCATCAATCTTTGTAAAAGACGATTGTTGTTTTAACCAATCCCATACCAAGCTTGTGGCACTTGGGTTAACTGTTGGATCAGCAGGTACGATACTATTGGCCGCATACTTTTGTCGTAGTTCTGCTTCACTTTCATGATGGTCAAAGACAAGCCAATGATTAGCGAAACGTTCATTCAATAACTTAAATGAATAATCGCTATCTGGCGTCATATCCATGATGTAAACATCTGTAAATCGCCCTACTTCCGCTGTTTGCATCCATCGACTTAACTCTTCATCGATTCGTCCAGCGCCACAGTTTGTCATATCAAACTCTGTGTCTTCAAACATTACTGGTTGTAGTGTTTTTAATAATAATGGAGCCCCGAATCCATCTAAATCATTGTGGGAAAATAATTTTATTAACCGTTGTGCCATTTTTGATCCTCGCAATTCTGATTTTGTTTCTTATTATACCGTAGAAAATCGGCTAAACCACACTTAATTACTGACATCACGCTAACGAACTGCTATCATTGAAATTAGTAACTTATTTTAAGAAAGGAAAATAATATGGAAGTTTATGATTATCGTCAAGAATTGATTGACCTCTTAAATAATACCGCTGATGATCCACAAAGCTTACTGCAGACACAGCGAAGTCTTACCACCATTCTTAATATTTTAAATCATTACCAGGAAAGCAAACCCGTTAAACAAAATGCACCACGGTTTGTTCAACGCAAAATTCAATCGTCAAACGAGTTGCCTCCGCAAGCACGCAAAACATTGAAGTCACTGCTTACCGGTCCGGCTAATGATGAAGAAAAGCCAACCTCAACGGCAAGCCCAGTTGCATCTCCTTCAGTTGAAGCACCAAAAGAAATCACCGAAGAAGAACGCCTAGCAGCCGACAATCGCTACTTAGTACACCGGAAATTAAGTGGAGCCGAGATTAATCACCGTTACTACCCGGAAGCAATTCTGCATGCATTACCATTTCCTATTGAGGATGGGGACATTGCCCAACTAGACTATGAACAAAAAGTCCGCGGCCTTCCAGTTATTCGGCAGATTACCGGTGACCACCTTAGCGATTACACTCCCGAAAAAGTCAATGTGATTGAATATGGTGAATTAAAACGCGTGCCCGGTTCTGATGTGCTTCAACTGAGTAAAACAATTAAGGGTAATTCAATCGTTGACGAAGCGCCAGAAAACACCATCGTAATTGATCCCTTTAAGTACCCTGGCCGCGATATTAAGCCAGGAATGGTTATTGATTTTGCCTACTATGATCGAGGAAATGGCCTAACTGATACCAAAGACGGCGCGATTCGCTGGATTCATGAAAAGCAAGATTATGATACAACTAAGCAACCAGCTAAACCAAAAGTTGTTAAAAAGCCTGCTAATTCTCGTCATGATTATGAGAAAAAGCTGGACTATGACCTTCATCAACGAAAGGTACTTGTTATTACCGGAATCCGCAGCAAGGTTAAGGGTCTTAAACCGGTCATTGACAAACACCACGGTCTGTTCCGCGGATTAGATGCGTCTGCAGAAGAAAAAGTTTCTAGCAGTAAATTAAAACGCGAAATTCGTGATGCAGACTTTGTGATTGTCTGCATCGATGCAATTCACCATCGAATTAGTCAACTCGCCAACCATCACGCTAAACGTTATAAAAAGCCACTTGCCATTGCAAATGTTACTTCTAATACTGCTGTTGAGCGAGCCATTGCCCGGGCATTAAATGGTGATCCTGCATACGCCGAAAGTAGCGAAGATTTGAAAAATTATAAATAAATTTTAATTTACTGTTGACTTTTATGAGAAATAGGTTAATATTAATGACAACAATTTAATTATTCGATCGCAATGAGAAAGAAGAGTATATTAGACGATAGCTTCAGCGAGTCTCGTTTGGTGTGAGGAGACAGTTTTAACTCTAATTGAAAATCACTTTCGAGTCTACAGCTTAAATACCAGTAAGCTGTAGTGGTTACACCCATTATCGTGTCAGCGTATCGCCGTGATGGCCGTACGTGTGAGGTATTGTTAGCAATAGCAGTACAATGATAGGGTGGTACCACGCTCAGCGTCCCTTAGCCAGTTTGGCTAAGGGACTTTTTTGTTGGGATCAGATTAGGAGGAGAAAACATGCAAGATTTAACATCGCGCAAGTTAACATTCAAAAACTATTTAGTTGTTGCATCATTGCTTTTCGGTTTATTCTTTGGGGCCGGAAACTTGATTTTCCCGTTACACCTTGGTCAATTAGCTGGTAGTCATTGGGGACCAGCTGCAGTTGGCTTTCTGATTACTGGAGTTCTTTTACCACTTCTATCAGTTCTCGCCGTTGCTGTTACGCGTGCAGAAGGGGTCTTTGATATCGGTCGTCCGCTTGGCGTTGGTTTCGCCTTAGTATTCATGGTTCTTATCCACGCTACGATCGGTCCATTATTCGGTACACCACGGACTGCTACTGTTTCATTCACAGTTGGGCTTGCCCCATTCGTTGATAAACAATATCAATCTCTTGCCTTGCTATTATTCTCAGCTTTATTCTTCGGGGCAGCCTTCCTCTTCTCATACCGGGAAAATGATATCCTAGCTAATATCGGAAAAGTATTAAATCCCGTCTTCTTAGCCCTTTTATTCCTTGTCTTTGTTGTTGGTTTCGCTCATCCGCTTGGTAACCCTGCTACCGCACCTACAACTAGTGCTTATGTTCACGGCGCGCTCACTAACGGGTTCCTTGAAGGATACAACACTATGGATGCTCTTGCCGGTCTTGCATTTGGGGTAACAGTGGTAACCGCCGTTCGTTCTATGGGACAACGGTCAGCAAAAGATATATCCAAAGTCGTTGCAAAAGCTGGTGTCCTCTCAATGGGTGCCGTTGCTTTTATCTACTTATTACTAATCCTTCTTGGCGCAATGTCTCTTGGTCGTTTCAAAGTTTCCCCAGATGGTGGAGTTGCCTTTAACCAATTAGTTAATGCTTATGCCGGTGCATTCGGACAAGTTGTACTAGCATTCTTGTTAACTGTTACTTGTTTAACGACGGCTGTTGGTTTAGTTGCTGCTTTTGCTCAAGACTTCCATAAGCACTTTCCAAAAGTTAGCTACCATGCATGGCTTGCCCTCAGTTGTCTCGCCTCTTTCCTTACTGCTAATTTTGGCTTAGACCAAATCATCGCTTGGTCAACACCAATGTTAATGTTCCTTTACCCATTATCAATGGTGCTTATCCTTTTATCTGTGACATCACCACTCTTTAACCGTGATGGCGTTGTCTACTTCTTCGTGGTCCTTTTCACCGTTGTACCAGCTCTCGGTGATATGGTTGTTGCTTTCCCAGCGGTTGTTAGCCAAAGTTCATTTGGTTTATCTGTTGCCGCTTTGCGAAACAACTTACCACTTGCAAGTATGGGATTATCCTGGCTTGTTCCAGCACTTGTCGGCTTAGTCCTTGGTCTCTTAGTTCACTGGTACCGTCATCAACGGGTTGCTTCCACCAGTATGCAAAGCGAAGTACATTAATAAGTGTCTTATAGGTTAAAAAGCGTGAGAAATGGCTCATTACAAGAGTCGTTTCTCACGCTTTTAAATTATTATTTAACATTATCGTATTGGGCAAGATTAAACTTCTTAATCGCATAGATCAGCTTGCTGGCATAATCTGGATCGGTTGCGTAACCATTCCACTGTAATTCGTAAGCTGCCTGTTGATAAGTTTTTGCTGTTTGTACTCCATGGAAACGTGCATGATTATCAGCAATTCCATTTACAATGAGCAATGTGTGCGCATTAATTGAATCAGCCCAGCTGTTGTAAACTGTAAAGTATTGTTTTACTTGAACATTTTTACCCCGAATATTTTCGGTAGTATACATTTGAACCTTTTCGTCGTCACTATTAGCTTTAATTCCAAATAAGTTATTGTATTTATTCGCTAACCGGCTCCGACCCCAGTTCGATTCAAGTCCTGCTTGTGCAATCGTAATGCTAGCTGGAATATGATACTTCTTCTGTTCACGTTGAGCAGCTGGCGCAATCTGACGAACAAATTCATTGACGGTTATATCTGTCGGGTGGGTCTCACGTTGAATTTGGGGAGATTGATGGATAATAATCGCCACAATCCCAAATAAAATAATCAAAAATGCAAGTACACTTCCACAAATGATTTTTGTTTCTTTTTTCATGACGTGTCTTTCCTTTTTATGAATTTGACGCTATTATAACCACTTCACCATGAGAAAGCGAGAATTTACAATGATCTTATTTACTTTTAAGCTCGTTTTTATAGTTATTAAAGTACTTACTATCAGTCATCTTCAATTTAGGAAAGCTCTTGATTAGCCGGCGATGATTCCAACTCAATTGCTTACCAGCTCCCTCTTTGTTTAGATGTTGAGCAAAGTACCGTTGCCAATCTTGAAGGTGATCTTTAATTGCTAATTTATCCTTAGGAGCTGCTTTTTCAAGTCGATCCAGCAGTTTCTTTCGATAAGCGGCTGCTCGTTCATCCCATTGCTGAGTTGTAATATGGAATTTTTCCACACTAATAACGCTGAGAATAGTGTCAGTTCCCATCACGAGGACAATAATTAGGGCAAGCATCCCGTGGGTCCATGATTCTTCCCAGTTAATAATCCGCTGAATAAATGGCTGAACAAACTTAACCAGCAAGACAACGCCAATCCCCCCCAAAAAATGAAATTTGGGGAGCAACTCTTCCTTGAATGTTTCCTTTTAGATGCGAATAGTCCCATAACTTCATATGAAAAAGTTTTTCGAGCAGCCAACTTGCTACATACTCAAAGATCGAAACCACAATAACCCCTACTACGAATAGCAGAAAAATATTATCTTGAAACGGATAGGTAGTAATCAAAATCGTCGTAACGGCAAATCCATATACTGGACAATAAGGGCCAAATAAGAATCCCCGGTAGGCGAAATGATGGTCCTTAATTGAACAGTAACAGGTTTCCCATAACCAGCCAATAAATGAATAGGTAAAAAATAAGACAATGATTTCAGAAAGTGAATAGGGCACTCGTTTCCCCTCCTTTTTGAATTCATTGTCTCATATATTTCTATTTCAAGCTAAGTTTTTCAACGTTCAGGATCTTATCAAGCCATCCTTCAAAGAATCCTTGTTCGTGACTAACTAAAATTAAATTTCCCGGGAAATCTTGCAGGGCTTTCTTTAACCCTTCCTTAGTTTCGTCGTCCAGGTGGTTTGTCGGTTCGTCCATGATAAGAAAATTACATGGGGTTAACTCGAGAATGGCAAGTTTAACTTTCGTCTGCTCGCCCCCTGATAAAAGATTCATTTCCTTCATTGTATTAGCAGCGTTAATCCCAGCCCGCGCCAACTTTGTCCGAATCGTCCGTGGCTGCATCGTTGGGAACATATTTTGAATTGTTTGCAGTGGCGTAAGCGTTGGGTCATCCCACTCCAAATCTTGGTCAAAGTAATTTATCCGGGCCGATGGGGAGAAGGTTGCTGTTCCGCCCAACGCTGGAATTTTCTTTAAAATTGATTTAATCAAAGTCGACTTACCAACCCCGTTAAATCCGGTGAACAATAATTTTTCACCCATTGTCATCGAGAAAGTTACTGGCGCTAGTAATGGTCGGTTATAACCAACTGATAATTTTTCTACCCGCAACGCATTTGCTGATCCGGTATTTTCATACGGAAAATGGAAAGTTGCTTTTAGATTATCTTCGGGTGGATCAATCTTTTTCATTCGTGCAAGCATCTTTTCACGCGATTTAGCCATAGTCGATTTTGAACCGGCCTTGTTTTTCCGAATAAACCGTTGCGCCTTTTCAATGACCACTTGCTGCTTCTCATATTCCCGCTCTTGGGCTTCCTTCCGCTCTTCCTTTTGCCGCATTGCTTGTTGGAAGCTTCCGCGGTATTTGGTAATTTTACCAAATGACACATCACAAATGGTATTCGTAACTTGTTCAAGGAAGTCATAGTCATGCGAGATAATCATTGCGGCACCATCAAAATCATTAAGATAGTCGATTAACCATTCAATGTGAGCTGTATCAAGGTAGTTTGTCGGTTCGTCTAGTAAGATGACATCTGGGTTCTCCAATAGCATCTTCGCAAGGATAATCTTTGACCGTTGTCCCCCACTCATCTCAGAGACAACATGATCCTTACCGATATCAGTTAATCCCAAACCATTCATTACCCGCTCTACTTCCGTTTCAATTTCATAGAAGTTATTAGCATCAAGTTTTTCTTGGATTCGGCCTGCTTTGGTGAGGAGCTCATCATCCATCTTTTCTGCATAATCCGCATAAAGCTTATTCATCTGGTCATTAAGCTGATAAAGTTCCGTGAAAGCAGTATGGAGGAAGTCAATCAATGTCATCCCCGCCGGAATATCTACATACTGGTCTAAGTATCCAATTTTGACTCCTTTTTGCCATTTGATAGTGCCATCGACCGGGAGGGTTTTCCCGATCAAGATTTTAATCAAGGTACTCTTCCCGGCACCATTTTGCCCGACAATCCCCATGTGTTCGTGCTTTTCTAGTTGAAAGCTGGCATCTTCATAGAGCTTTTTATCGGCATAGCTCATTGTCAAGCCTTCAACATCTAATACTGCCATTCTATTCTCTCCTCTTTTTCTTACTTATTACGAGCTAAAACTGCTATCCATACTATCATATTTTAGGCACGAGCTTCAATTTATTGGCAATAGTCCTACTTTAATGAAACAAGGAGCCACCATATCATTCCTAAAATAACTACAATAATCCACTATTTGTCTCGATGATGATCTTAAAGAAATTAGCAAAATACTTAGAACCAATGGGATTGAGCATCAATAGTTATTTTAATATGGCTGTCCGGCAACTGGTTATTCAAAAAAAATTCCCTTTGAAATCCTGGCTGAACAAGAAGACTCTAATTTGACAACTCGGCGTGCTTTAATTGAAGCTAAAGCGAAGGACTTGGGGATTATTCCTGATGGTTCGCCTCATTTCAAAAATGTTGATGAAGACTAATGGATGAATTAATCTACAAACCCTAATTCAAACGAGACTATCAAAAATTATAGTCCGATTTCCAATATTAGAGGGTTAAAAATTAATAGTTAATTTCCATTCTCTATAATGCTTTATTTCTGTCATATCAACGATGCAAATAATATTTGCTAGCAATACGTATTCAGATATAATAACCTTATCCCCATAGAAAAGAGGAATTAAAGTGAAATTTGGAGATCGCATTAAAGAGCAACGTATTAAATTAGAAATGACACAAGCAAATGTGGCACAGGAACTTTTTACTACCAGACAGACAATTTCAAACTGGGAAAAGGGAAAAAGTTACCCTGATTTAGATACGCTTATTAAGATTAGCGATTTATACCATGTTCCAATTGATTCCTTATTGCGGGAGGATAAAGATTTGAAAAATAATTTAGATAGAAAAATTACGAATAAAAAATTCACACCACTTTTCATTTTTATAAATTTCGGCATTAGCTTTTGGTTTATTCTTCAGCCTTACATAATAACTAATCATTTATGGGCAAGATTAGGAAATCTTGGATTAGCAATTTCGATGCTGGGAATAATAATAACGGCTGGTCACTTTAGCGCATATATTGAAGACTCACCTCTTATAAGAAAAATTAACTCCTTTGTTAAGGAAAAATTTCTTAGGAAGTCTATTGTTATATCTGTGATTATTTTGGTACTAATTATTTTTACGCTATATCCTACATCAGTCTCCCTATCAAATAAAACAGATCTTTACTTTGGATTTTTTGTCCTTATTCTAGCAATAATTAATGTTATTCTTGAATTCGCAAATTGGATACTAGATAGACTACTAGAAAAAAGGTAGGTGATAAAAGATGACAAAGTACCAAAAGACGGTAAGAGGACGAAATCCGCAACTAGGTAATAGTTTAATTTCACTAAGTCCTCATGGTGGAATTAACTATGAATTTAAAGGAACTAAAGATTCTTATGGATTACATAAAAAAAGAACATATAAAGTATATAGTTCGAATAATCGAGACGAATGGCAAAAATATAATCAACCTTTCAGTTAAAGGAGCGCGAGTAGTTCAACTTCCATTAGATGCTGTTCGAATTGCAATTCCCTTGCTTCTTTACTTTGTTTTGATGTTTTTTATCACTTTCTGGATTGCAAAGAAGACAGGCACAAGTTATGAAGTTTCGGCTACTCAATCGTTCACGGCTGCAAGTAACAACTTTGAATTAGCCGTGGCGGTTACCGTTGGTATCTTTGGACTAAATTCAGGGGAAGCATTTACGGCCGTTATTGGCCCCATGGTCGAAGTACCAGTGATGATTCTGTTAGTTGATGTGGCATTATGGATTAAGAGAAAATTCTATTAAAAGCTATGAAAAAGATTTATTTCCTATGTACTGGTAATTCTTGTCGTAGCCAAATGGCTGAAGGATATGGCAAAGCATTGCTCAAGGATCAATATGAATGTAGAAGTGCTGGTGTTGAAAAACACGGTCTTAATCCTTATGCAGTAGAGGCCATGGCTGAAGACGGCATTGATATTAGTCAGCAAAAATCAAAGCTGATTGACCTAGATTATTTCAATTCAGCTGATTTAATTGTGACTTTATGCGGTGATGCTAGGGACCGCTGTTCGGTGATTCCTCCTCAGGCTCAAAGCGTTCATTGGCCGTTACCTGATCCCGCACAAGCTAAAGGTACTCCTGAACAGAAAATGGTAGTGTTTCGACAGGTACGAGATGAAATAAAAAAACGTGTTGCTAAATTAATTTAGGAGTTATTTCTAATGAATCACCCCTGTTTAAACAGCATTATTTATGGCAATATGTACAACTATTACATAATAGGCTATTATATAGATGCACATCTATATAAGAGGTAACGTAAATGGATTATCAAAAATTAGCTAACTTGCTTAAGGTAGTTGCTGAACCAAATCGGCTTAAAATTCTTGAAATGCTTTCCTGTGGTGAAATGTGTGCCTGCAACATTCTTGATCACTTTGATTTTACCCAACCAACGCTTTCTCATCATATGAAAGTATTAGAGGATAAAGGATTGGTCATCGTAAGTAAGAAGTCAAAATGGCATTACTATTCATTAAATCCAGACACGACTGCACTTATTATTAACGGCTTAACCCGTACGCTGTCCAATACTGACAATTGTATGTGTAAGGATGCTAATCAAAAAAGATAATCCTTTTATTTTTACCGCAAACATAGATAATTATCTATATGAAGGGGATTAATATGAAGACGTCGAAAAACCTATCATTTATGGATCGTTACATGACCCTATGGGTGTTTTTAGCTATGGCACTTGGGATTTTAAGTGGATTTATTTTTCCTTCATTACCTAAGTTAATTAATAGTTGGTCAATCGGCACCACCTCAATTCCGATCGCAATTGGCTTAATTTTAATGTTATACCCGCCACTAACTAAGGTTAATTATGGGAAAATGGGTGATGTTTTTAGAGATAAAAAAGAACTCAGTTTCTCACTAATTCAAAATTGGATTGTCGGGCCATTATTGATGTTTGCTTTAGCCATCATTTTTCTACACAATTATCCCAATTATATGATCGGTTTAATCATGATTGGGTTGGCACGTTGTATTGCGATGGTCATTGTATGGAATGAGCTAGCTCACGGTAATAATGACTATGCCGCCGGATTAGTAGCTTTGAATTCGATCTTTCAAATTATTTTTTACTCTATTTATGCCTACATCTTTATTAGTGTTTTACCTAAGCTGTTCGGAATTAAGACACAAACGGTTAACATTACCATGGGTGAAATTGCAAAGACTGTTTTTATTTATCTTGGAATCCCGTTTATCCTAGGGGTTTGTTCTCGTTACTTGATTATCAAGGGTAAAGGAAAAGACTGGTTTGAAGATAAGTATGTTCCTAAAATTAGTCGCATTACAACTTGGGCATTACTATTTACCATTGTAGTTATGTTCTCGGTAAAAGGCGCTAAAGTGGTTCAACTACCTTTAGATGCCATACGTATCGCGATTCCTTTGCTTCTCTACTTTATTTTAATGTTCTTCCTCACTTTCTGGATTGCGAAGAGGACTGGCACAAACTACCCAATCTCGGCCACGCAATCATTTACTGCTTCAAGCAATAACTTTGAACTAGCTGTTGCAGTAACTGTTGGTGTCTTTGGATTAAATTCTGGGGAAGCATTTGCAGCTGTTATCGGTCCAATGATTGAAGTTCCAGTTATGATGCTATTAGTTGATGTTTCACTTTGGATTAAGAGGAGATTTTATTAATTATGAAAAAAATCTATTTTTTGTGTACTGGTAATTCTTGTCGTAGTCAGATTGCGGAAGGTTATGCCAAATTATTACTCAAAAATCAATATGAATGTAAAAGTGCCGGTGTTGAAAAGCATGGTCTCAACCCTTATGCAGTAGAGGTTATGGCTGAGGATGGAATTGATATTAGTCAGCAAAAATCAAAGCTGATTGACTTAGATTATTTCAATGCGGCTGATTTAATTGTGACCTTGTGCGGTGATGCGAAAGACCGCTGTCCTATAATTCCTCCCCAAGCCCAAAGCCTTCATTGGCCCTTACCAGATCCAGCGCAGGCTAAGGGAACACACGAGCAGAAAATGATTGTATTTCGTCAAGTACGTGATGAAATTAAACAATTAGTTAGAGGATTAATTTAGGGGCTATTTCTAGTAGCCTCCTATATAAAATGGAATCAAACAAGAAAATTCACTGCTCTATTTTTAATTACTTTCTCTTCTTAAGGGAAGCACTTAAGTCAATTCACCTGTCAAGTTGAGCAAGTATTTTTTTCAGATCATCATCTTTTATAAAGTAGTACACCATTTTCCCCTTTTTTTGACGGTCTAAAATGTCAGCATCATACAGCATTCTTAAGTGATGAGAAGCGATTGCAATACTACAGCCTAAAATATATGCAATATCACAAACACATAACGATTCCTGAGCGATTAAAGAGAAAATGATTTTTAACTTTTTCTCATCTGAGATTTTAGACAATACATAAAAGTATTTCTTAATACGTGATTTACCCAAGAATTCCGAGACCTTCATTACTTTATCTGTCTCAACCAATGTCTGATCACAAGTAATGTCAGCACTTTTGCTTTTCATAGAATCACTCTGCCTATTATTTAATTAAATTAATGAAAAGTTGAATTGATCCATTTTCGATCAAAACGGAACCACCAATAAAGATATAAACGATTCCTATAAACCAACGACTATATTTTTCAAGAACTGTACCTACAGTTGGAATACTAACCGACTTCTGGGCAATAAAAACTAATAAGAAAATCATTATCAAAAACACGATTAAAGTTATTAATAACTTTGGTAGTGCCAAACTAATAAAGTAAGGTACAAATAATCCAACATTATCAGCACCACAGCTCACAATAGTAATGAAAATCAAGGTTTTAATCAAATTATTTTGATTTGTATCTTTCAATTTTTCATTAGCCATTTTTTCACCGTCTGAATCTCCCAAAATTAAAGCCTTTATTCCCAAAAAGACAGGAATTATTCCTAGAAAACCTAATAATCGTTTATCAGGAACGTAATGTAAAATGACAGCAAAGAACAAACTAACTAATATCAAAAGCCCAGACCCAAGAAATTGGCCTATATAAATATCTCTAACACCCTTTTTATCTTTAACTTTCGCAAAAAAAAGCATCAGAATTATTAATAAGTCAATAGCAGTACTCCAGTAAGTCACCACACCAGCAATAATTGTTCCTAACATTTCTTATTTCCTCCAAAATAATATTCAAATATATATTTGAATATTATTTTGGAGTACTCAGATTGAAACATCAAGACACCTTGAGAATTTTCTTTAATAAATAGTCAAAAGCCAAATTTTATTTGTAGGTGTCCAGATACCATCTTTTTCTGTTAAGCCTATGTTAAATTCTTATGCAGTAAAAGTCATGACTAAAGACGGAATTGATATTAATCAATAAAATCTAAACTGATTGACCTAGATTATTTCAATTCGGTTGATTTAATTATCACGTTATGCGGTGATGCCAGATATCGGTGTCCAGTAATACCACCACAAGCTAAAAGTATTCACTGGCCATTACCTGATCCGGTACAAGCAAAAGGCACACATGAACAAAAAATGATTGTGTTTCGACAAACGCGCGATGAAACTAAAAAAACGTATTGCCCAATTAGTTTAGGGGCTATTTATAATAATGGACCCTCAAGAATGTTGATGTATTAAGCCCCTATATTCTACGCTCGGAATATAGGGGCTATTTATATATTAAATAGAAAAACTCCCCCAATATGGAAGAGTTTAATCGCTATTAAGCTGTCACAGGTTCAAATTTCACTGTCAATTTTTGGTTAGTAGCATCTGCAATTTCATTTAGTACATTAATTGAGACATTCATTTTACCACTTTCGATTCTAGCAATTGTCGATTGTGGTTTACCAACCATTTTTGCAAACTCACGCTGAGACATACCCAATTTGTCACGAAGGTTACGAACTTCGACTGCAACTTGTAATTGCTGATTTTCTTCTTTATATGCTTTAGCAAATTCAGTACTCTGTTGACTTCGCTTAGCAATATACTCGTCAATTTTACTCATGATAGTGTCTCCTTTCATATATATCACGCCTGCGTAATCCTTTCTTAATTTCACGTTTTGGCGTTTTTTGAGTCTTCTTAGTAAAGCCTTGTGTTATAACATATCTATTGTTTTCCCAATGAAAATAAATCGCACGTTGAATATTAGAAGCAAGCTTAGATCGAATCTCATAAAGATTTGGTTCCAACTTTTTTGTCCATTTCTGCCGTTCAGCAATCGCTAAACCTTGCTCCTCAATATTATTAATTACCGCTAAAAGTTTGGCAGCATCTTTGTCAGGCAAACTGTCTAAGTAGTCTTCAAACTCGTCCCAGTCATAAAAATCAAATTCTATTACTTTCATATCATGATGATAGCAAATTCGCTATCAAATTGCAATTATATCTCCTTTAATTTATTTTTTTGATCATTTATTTGATTAATAATTCGATATATCTGCTGACGTGAAAGTCCAACTTCACGAGCTAATTGAGCCTTACTTTTGTAATTACCAGAAGTAATTGCATCATAAACCTTCTCATATACCAATCTGCCCTCCCTATTTTTGCTCTCAGACGCATATTTTTTTGGTCTACCCTTATAAACCCCTTTTCGTTTTGCCTCAGAGATGCCCTGACGCTGTCTTTCTAGTATTTTTGTCCTTTCATTTTGTGCTACAA
>SKER01000478.1_pt1 | contig 46110 bp, 34 predicted proteins | sample 4826961 | NCBI WGS metagenome assembly SKER01 (sample SAMN11008804, study PRJNA524170) | human gut metagenome | biome: Human fecal sample; material: Feces; isolation source: fecal sample from pouch patient p47 | host: Homo sapiens | place: Israel: Tel-Aviv | collected 2016-11-16 | reverse complement strand
GTGAAAGTTTGGGCTTTGTTGTAAATAAAAACAATTTTTTCAGTTCCGTATCTGGAAAAAGGAGAAAAAAACGAAAAGGGTGCGCCATAGACTTATGACACACCCTCAGTTTTTATATCTATATTGTTTTTTATTAACTGCTTAATAACTAGTAATATATTCGTTTTGTCTAGGTTTTGCAAACGTTAATTTCAAAGGTATATCAAATCGAGGCTCTTTATTATGCCTAGATTTTATACTTTTGCAAGCGTTTTAATATTAATCGAAAATCATATGAAGATAAAAAATCACGTTTTGTGTATGATGGCTATAGCATCTCTCCTGGTCAGCTGCAATAGCCATCCGAAGTTTGAAACATCGGTAGATGCTGTAGAAGGTTGCAAGAAGGAGCTTGCTGCCTTGAAGGGAGAAAAGGAAATGTCGATAGAACAACTTACAAAAGCCACCTCGTCTTGGCTGGAAACACAAGACTCGGCTTATAGCGTTTTCTCACGTGACACTTCCATTAATTTACGAAGTCCGGTGGCTTTGGCATTTTTTGTGGTCTCGGACTCTATCCGTGGAGAGTTGAAGCGATTGGCTTTTTCGCAACCTCGAAGTTTAAACGATGTGATGTATCTCAAACTCAATACCGCCACATCCAGCGAGAAAATCGAAAAAACCGATGCCTACAAAGAGGCTATCTCCTTTTTCGAGCGTTTGGATAAACAGGAAGCTTTTCCAACCCTCCAAGAAACCCTTCGTGCCTATTATTATCTTTTAAGCAAAGCCAAGCCATTCCGAACGGAAAAGCAACTGATTGAGTTCATATCTAAGGAAGATAAATGCTTCCGTTCTCTGATGACGCATTTGAACGAGGTTTCCAATGAGCATCTTCAGCAGCTCACTGATGCCACCTCAAAGGTATATGATGGTTTATATGATTCCGTCGGGAAGAAAGCGGATGATGTGAACGACCGCACGATGCTTTACCTTACCATGCGCTACAACCGTAGAATTATCCAGAATGCAGCAGCATGTAAAGAAGATATTGAAAGCGGTAAAAAACTCGATAGAACACAGAGAGCCAATTACCGATGGATGCTCATTCAGCCTTTCATGGCTATAGATGATTATTCCACATCTGCTCTCACGAAAGAGCAGAAAAAGGAACTTCTCGAAATATCCAAATATATTCCTTCTCTTCTGTCTAAACTAGATTTGCAGAAGCAATCCAAAGAAGAGGAAGATAAATTTACTGAAGTTCTCTCCCAATATTTCTTGAAATCATATTTATCAACAACTTTATAGTACATATTATGAATATTTTAGTAGATTACAACCAGCTTGAAAACGAAGTTTTGAAAGATTCTATCTCAGATTTCCTCTCAGAAATGAGAGAAAATCTACCAGAGGTGTTCAACTCCTTAGAGATGAAAACAGTATTGCACGGCAATTATGCAGAGGTTTATTTCCAACTCTGTTCACAAGCCATGATAGAGGAACTGACAGATGACCTGGCAAGGAAGCTCGGATGCCATGTCCTATATGCCGTGAAGGAAGGTGAAGGCAAGGATTACAAGGTAGTTGCTTATTCTATTCCTGTAGAGAACAGGATGTATATCATCTATATCTCTTCTTGGCAGTATGGGGTGGTGGATTCCATGACCGTTCATTTCTATGACAGCATGGAAAACATGTACAGGCAGATTACCAAGGAGTATACTTCTGCTCCAAAGCAGTGCTTTATCCTGGAGAAAGAGAAGTTCTCTGAGGTACTAAGAAATTTCTATTAAAAGTCGGGTGTTATGTTTGTATTATCATTAAAAGTAATTTTGGCGTTTGTATTAACTGCCATTCCGTTTGCTTATCATGCCTGGGTTCAACCAAACCAGGACAGATCACCTCTTCAGAGAAATCTGTCAACAGCAGTGATGGCATGTTTGCCAAAGATTCGTGGAGTGGTGAAGAAAGCAAGATCATTTCTTTCGTGGTACTACGACAAGATGAAAACCAGTATAGGTGCAAGAAAACTTTTTACACTAGTTCTAGTGATGGTTCTTCTGGCTGTTCAGTATGTTGATTACGAAACAACCCTCTATGCAGCAAGTACAAATCACTTGATTGGAGAATGCTCTTCATTTTTAGAAATGGATAAATCCGAGGGAATCTGTTGTCTTTGGAATGCGTGGGAGAAAAATCTACTTTTCCTCCCATCGCAAACTCCCTACAATATAATAACAATAAATCTGTTATGTACCTTTCTGCTTTTCAACTATCGTATAGCTGAGAATGTTCTTACTTGTTTGAATCAGAAGAAAGTTATATTTTCATTGTCGGCAGCAGTTTCTGTTGCCCTCATCCTGATAGATGGAAGGCTCCTGATTGGTTCTGAATGCATATACATTCTTTTGGGCGCAGGAGCCATTTTTCCAAAGTTCGTAGGACATGAACAGGATGGCTCAAAAGAATCTCTCAGATACATTGTAAGGGAGCTTCGAGAATGGAAAGAGATTTCCCGAAAGGCTGCTTAGCTTTCGCTACAGCCTTATCATTAAATTAGTTTAAACAATAGATTGTAAATATAGAGTCATTCTTATGAAACTTGAAAAGAAAAAAGCAAGAGATATTGGTGATGCAAAAAACGTTCAAAACTCCATGAATGGAACAACGAAATCTGCCGAAAGGAAATACTCAATATATGTTCCTTTTGAGGTAATGGACTTTTTAGGCAATGATCTTATGATAGTAAGTCCAAAGCGTTTTTCGAAAATAAAGGCTTTCCGATATTTGCTATCCCGGCATATTGATGGCCTTGAAAATGGAGAACTGAAACGCAACTACATTTCTCAACTTAGCAAAGACAGGAAATGGACTCGTCAGACAGTAGTCTCATTTTTAAGATCTCTCCAAGAGATGAATGTAATCGATATCAAACTCATTCTTCGGGCAAAAATGGTCTCCATTAATCCGACCATTGTAGTCGCTAATCTTAGCAAAGAAGAACTTGACAAGATGGCTCAGTTATCGCTTACTCAGCTTTCCTCAGCCTCGTCACATATCTCTTCTAGAGAAACAAAGTAAATCAGCAAGTAGAAATAGTAACAATCGTAAGGTAAGGTTCTTTTACAAATGCGCTTGCGCATGAGAGGGATGTTTCTTACGTCTTTAGTAGCCTAATACTAAGTTCCGTCCGGAACTTATAAATCCCCCAAAAACGACAAGTAAATCGTTTTGACATTCGTGCGGCAAGCCGTGGGGTATTAGGCTCAGGGAATACTTCCCTAAGAACCCTTCTTTAAAAAATCAGAAACATGAGTGGACCAAAGAATGTTATAGATATGAGACCTGGAAAAGGTTTCACTACATCACAGAGTAATGAGCATCTAAGACGGATGGCTGACAAAGAATCTGCAAAGAAAGCTCAATGGAATTATGACCCTTCGAGAGAACGTCTCAACTTTGAAATAGGGAAGGGTGGAGTAGTAAAAGAGGTTGATAAGATGAAAACAATTCCACAAAGAATTAAGGAGAATCTGGAAGCACGTGGAATTAAAGATCCCAATATTCCTTTAATAAATCAAGGGAAGGAACCGTATTACCGCACCGTTGCAAACTTCATTTTGGGTGGCAACCGAGAAGTAATGAGAAATCTTGCTTTTGGAAATCAGAAGGTGGATTGGGAGCATGGAGCAGACAATTCAGACTTGAAGAGAATGCCGGAAATTGAGGCATGGGCAAAAGATGCTTATGCCTTCATGTGTAAAAAATATGGAGAGCAAAATATTGCTGCTTTTGTCGTTCATCTGGACGAAACGAACCCGCATGTACATTGTACGGTTTTGCCTATTACAAAGAAAAATAAGTTCTCCTTTTTCGGTGTTTTTTTGAAAGGTAATAATACAAAGGATGCTCTTTCTGAATATATGGATAGCCTTCACACCGAATATGCAGAAGAGGTTGGATTGAAGTACGGAATGGAGAGAGGGGATAGCATCAAGGAGACAGGAGCCGTTCATCGTACCACAGAAGAGTATCGCAGGAAACTCTGGAAGGATGCCCAGGAGAAGGAAGAAGAGGTTCGAGAAAACACCAGAACCATCGAACAGCAGAATTCAACGATTACCAATCAGCGTGGTATTATTGCATCACTCAGCAGGGAAATCAAGCATTCAGCAGCTCGTCTGAAGGCATTGGCTACAATGATCAAGAATCTTGAAACTCATAAGGCTGACCTGGAATATGAGGTTGAAAAACTTAATAAAGACCTTACTACAGGAAAGATTTCTAAGGAAGAAGCAGACCGCAAGCTGTCACAAATCAATGCCGAAATCAAGAAAACGGAAGAGAAAATATTTGACAAGACTAATAAACTGAAAATTGCAGAAAGCAAACTCCATGATGCAGAACAACGGAAGGCAGAATTGGAAGCGAAAGCCCATGAAGCCGAAGAAAAGAGAAGTTTAGAAGAGCAGAAGACTGCTTTGGCTGTTGAAAAAACGGCAAGGGCAGAAGATAGATATCAGGAGATTAGAGCCAAATACAAGGAAGTCGCTCCGGCTGTAAATGTTCAAGTAATTCATGAAATGGAAACCCTAGGATACCATTCTGCGGCTTTTGACATGAAGAACAGACTTTCCAAATACAACGCTCTAAAAGACTCACTTTCGTATGAACAGAGAGAGTTTTTGGATAAGATGATGGACGATATTTTCGATGGTTCTGTTATTGTTAGTATGGCAGAAAATGCTGCTTCGATTTGTTCTATCGCAGCTTCATTGTACTTGGGATATCTTGATAATGCTACAAGAATAGCACAAAGTTGTGGCGGTGGAGGTGGACCTGGAACAGGATGGGGAAAGCGTGATGATGAGGATGATTTTGCCTTCAGAAGAAGGTGCTTCGGGATGGCAATGAAGATGATGAGACCTGGACATCAGCAACGTCGAAAACGTTAGTTAAGAAACATACATATACAAAAACGGACCGACATGAACTCTTGTTCACATCGGTCTGTTTTTGTCACAGCCATCTACTTCTTTTATGCGTTTTTATCACAAGTGGTGTATAAGTAAATCCTTCTTGGGTCATTTTCAAGCCCTCGCCATCAAATTGAGTAATTTGAATCTCCGTATCATCCTTGATGTATTCACTTTCATAAAAGCATGCCAGAACAGAAAAATAAGTGAAGTCATCTGTTCTCTTGCATATCTTGTACCATTGGTCAGGCTCACTTTTCTCTATCAGATACGTATTCTTGATAACACAGAGGTTATCATCTGCCACAATTTCCCATTGTCTTAATGGTCTATTCCTAAGTCCAGGAATGTTTCTCACATAGCACCAGTCGTCTTCCCTTAAGATGTTCAGATAGCCACGTTTAAACAGGACAGGTCTTGTATAATGTTTCCTATATGTCACAGGGTCAACCCAATAGCTTTCATTAACCTGTGCATCCTCCACATGCCAAATGCCGTCTTTCTCGATTGTTATCTTATCTTTCGCTGTTCCAAGATGTTTCTTGATAGGATAGAGATTATCAACAGGATAATATTCATAATGTTTATATGAATTCTTAAGTTTTCCTAAACTCTCCTTCCTTTCTTCTTTGTCTCTTTGGGCAAACTCAGCCAACTCCTCACGGGAATCTACTTTCTCCAGTTGGCTGCCGATGTTCTTCTGCACATAATATTGCTCATTCTCATCAATATACAGTCGCGAGTTGCCTTCTCCTTCTTTGTACAGATACACCTTATTTGGCTCATCCCAAGGAATAAACCTATGCTTCCAACTCAGTCCTGTTCCTACTTGCAGTTCCAAGGTCTTCACCGTCAGAAAGGTCTTTTCATCAATATACTTCGATAGGATGCGAGGGTATAGCTTTTTGCCATCCTCTGTACAGAAGTCGATGCCCATCAGCTTCACACTTTGTGGTTTATTGGCAAACCACAACCTGTTCCGCAAGTCAATCCATTCCTTCCTACCTACTTTCTTTCTTATGTAGCAATAGGCAAAGCCATCGTTGGTCACTTCTATCTTCTTGTATTGGCATTCCAATATCATCTTGCCATCCTTATCCTTGATGCCTTTCAGTCCTTTTTCGTCTTCTACAATCTGATAGCCATAGGTGTCCATAATCATCTGCTGTTGACGCTTATGGTTGATAATTTTCATCATCTCCTCATCACCATCCATCATCAAGTCCATCCTGCAGTTGTGACTATTAACCTGCAGACACGCCTCTTGCAGAATGTCTTCCAGAGAAGTACGTCCTTCAAACATGCTCTGCCAATCTCTATCCACAGATGGCAATCCAAACCGCTTATACAGTCCTACATTGTCCAGTATCACGCAGTATTCTTTACCTTCTGCCACTCGCAGTCCACGTCCCACCATCTGCATATACTTAGCCAATGACAGCGTAGGTCTTGCCAACTGTATGAACTCCACATCAGGACAGTCGAAGCCCTCCGAGAATAAATCCACACTTACCAGTACCTCAATCTCGTCGGAAGTATTTGAAGCGGAATTTAGGGAAGAGGAGAGCGAGGAAGATTTGAATCTTTCAATAAGCTCTTGTCGCTCAGCAAGAGGTGTCTTGCTCGAAATCGCCACAGCCTTGATGCCATTCTCCCGATAGTACTCCGCAATATGCTCTGCATGCTGAATACTGATAGCATAGACAATACCTTTCTTTCCAGGCACATACTCCTTGATAGTAAGGCATAGTCTTTCGAGTGATGGCTTCACATCCATCACTTCATTCAGTTCCTTTTGCTGATAGTCACCATCAGCACCTCGCTTCTGCAACGAGTCTATCAGCAGCTGGGCTGCACTATCAGGCTTGATGGAGTAGTAGTCATACAGGCTTAACCGCCCTTCGGCAATAAACTTCTCCATGCTCCATGAGCACAGCAAGGTATCAAACAAATCCGTGAATCCCTTTCCGTTCAAGCGATAGGGTGTAGCCGTCAGTCCCAACTTCTTCGCCTTCGGATAGGCATTCATCACTTCTGCGTAAGTCTCTGCCAAAGCATGATGTGCCTCGTCTATCACTATCAACCCCGGCTTCTCTTCCATCTCTCCATAGTGTCTCGACAGCCATTGTATCGATGTCACTTTGATGGAGGTGGATTTTAGGGAGGAGAAGAATCTTTCCAAGGTGTCCTTGATTTGTGAAACGAGTTCACGACGATGGGCTACCACCCATACTTCCTCTTTCAAGAACAAACCTACGAGGGCGGCAAGCAGATACGTCTTTCCCGTTCCAGTCGGCATTTGCACCATGACAGCATCATGATGCTTGAATGCCTCTTGTACTCTCTTCACCATGTCCTCCTGATAATCAAAAAGCTTTATCTTCTTCATTGTCATTTCAAAAAGCAAAAATCCTTTTTACCTTTTTACTCTTTTACCTTTAAAAGTTTGATTGTCTGTGTTTTTCCCGTAATGCCTGTTACCACGGCGATTCCATTGTCACGAATCTCCACCTTCTCATATTTGGCATCAACAATCACTTTTCCTTTCAATGTCATAACACCCCAATGTCTGGGAATCTGTTCAAAGGCGCAATAAGCACCGACAGGTTGCGCTATACTATGGTAGAGAGGTGGCACGATAACTTTACCATCTACCTTCACACCCCATTTCTTTCCTGCTTGATACAATTCTACATGCCCTGCCTCCGACTTCTCTTGCATCAGCAATAATTCTTGTTCCTCTTGCTTTTTCCTGCGCTGCATTTCTCGCTCATAGACCTGTTTGCCAAGCCGAGGCATCGCAACCATCAAATTCTCGCTTTCTGTTTTGGGTTGATTGCAACCTATATAGGTCTTTTTCAAGCTGGAGTCAACGAAGTAATAATCCTCATGGCTGTCCATGACCACTATGCCACTGTCGTATAGGTCGGCGCACAGCCAATATACATGAGTATGGTCGCCACGTAAAAAACAAGCCTTTTCACTGTTTTCTTTATTCATTCGCATAGAGCCGCCATCCTCCTCTTTATATATCCATTCTTGACAACCACTGGCAGTAGAGCGTTGAAAGTTGTAGATCAAATAATATCCATAATTCCATAGGTCATATTGGGAAGGGCGAAAAGGTAAAGCAAAGTACTCGTAGGTACGAGATCTGAAGAGACCATTATATTCGACGAACTCCCATTTATTGATGGTGATTACCTCGGGAGCATCTTTCGCATGAATGTCCTCGTCTATGACAACTCTCGCCAAGAGGTCGTAGTAACATACAGTCTTTCTGCGAGGTCGATAGGATAAGATATTACTTTGCAAGAACTTCATGTCATAATAGTTGCCTGGTTCTATCACCTGTTCGCCTTGTCGGTTTACCACCGTCATCTTTCCATCATTCAACTTGACGATGGAAAAATCATCATTGCAATCAACAAACTCCCGATACTTTAGCGACTGCATCAGTTCCTCATGGCTCATCACCATCATCATTTCTGAATCTTGACCAACAGGCATAGTTTCTTGCTTTCCGTACATCAAGAAGAAATCTCTTTCCTTGGCAGTCTCTTTTTTCTTACCAACTTTCAGCTTTCCCTCGAACATAGCATTCCAGTTCCATACTTGCGAAGGCAATCCGAACACCCGATATAGTCCCACATTATCTATAATCACGCAATTCTTCTTCCCCTTGGCTACTCGCAATCCTCGTCCCACCATCTGCAGATACTTGGCAAGTGACAGCGTTGGGCGTGCCAACTGTACAAACTCCACATCTGGGCAGTCAAATCCCTCCGAGAAGATGTCCACATTCACGAGTACTTGGATGTCACCTTTCTTGAAGGCTTCAATGTCTTGTTGTCTTTCCGTGGCAGGTGTCTTCGAGTCTATAGCTATGGCTTTCACGCCATGTTCCTGATACAGTTTTGTGATTTTCTGAGCATGACTGATATTGATAGCATACACGATGCCCTTTCTGTCCTTACCAAATTCTTCCAAGCTCTGATAGAGCCTTTCGATGCTCGGCTTCTTATTCAGCAACATATCCATTTCCTTGTTCTGGTAGTCACCATCTGCACCTCGCTTCTGCAAGGAGTCGATGAGCCGTTGCGTCACACCATCCGACTTGATGCTCACGAAATCGTATGTAGCCAATCTTCCCTTGCTGATAAATTCAGGAACACCCCACGACTGCACCAACACATCAAACAGATCAGTGAATCCCTTTCCGTTCAATCGGCAAGGTGTAGCCGTCAGTCCCAGGAACTTAGCTTTCGGGAATCTCTCCCACATCTCCTTATAGGTCTTGGCAAGCGCATGGTGCGCCTCGTCAATCACTATTATTCCCGGTTCTTCCTCTATCTCGTCATAGTGCTTCGACAACCATTGTATCGACACAGCCTTGACGGAAGACAATAGGGAAGAGGTGTTTGATGCGGAATAAGAATGGAACTTTCTTACGGTTTCGTCTATCTGTGACACCAGCTCTCTTCTATGGGCAACTATCCATACTTTCTCCATTGGATTGTTGCTCACGAAAGAGTCTATGACTGCTGTTAACAGATAGGTCTTACCTGTACCAGTAGGCATTTGTGCCATTACGGACCGATAAAGGCGCAATGCCTTCTCAATCCGTTCCTTCATATCCTCTTGGTAATCAAAAAGCTTGATTTCCTTCATTAACAATTTCAAAGAACCAATAATGATGTTATACCAATTTCATAAATCCGATATACATCAAGGCATCAGCGATGCTCTGCTGTACAGGATTTTCCTTATCAGAAGCCCATGAATATTTCGCTTGAATTTTGCGAAGTTCCTCACGCTTCTCTATATATTGCTTCTCCAGTTGGATCAGAATCATTTTCGAGGTTTGCGACATAGGTATTTTGCCTGCCTCTTTGTCCATCACTTCCTGCAACTTGATGTTACATTCCGTCAAACTCTCCAATACTTTGCGGTATTCCATCATACCGGGAATATCACCTATCTGACTTTCCGTAGTATCTCTTAGTATTGTCCTTACGCAATCAGGCATAAATAACTTCCAAGTATTGCCATCCTCGTATGTCACCACCAAATGAACTTTTTGCATCATAAGATGCTTTTTGTTATTTCTTGGCACTTCAACACACTCGTCAAATTTCAGATTGATGAGTTGAGCAATTAATTTCTGCTCGTCCATCGGAAGTTGGTTGACTGTATAGAAAGGATCATGCTGAAACAATGTAGCAAGTCCTTCCGCCATTTCTCCTTTACGATAGGATGATGGCAAACTCACATTTATCAACCTTGCATGTTCTTGAATCACTTTCTTCGTCTCGTATTCAATCATCATCGCCAAGTTGAGCTTATCTCTAAATGGTAAATTCTTCAGTATAACCATAGTATATGTTCTAAATCAAAATAATCAGTTTCTCAGCAATCGCATCAAAGCAGGACGATTGCCGTAATTGTATTCTACCTCCTCCACAAAACCCAAGATGAGTTTCTTGGAAACTTCACAACAAGTGTACAAACCCTTGATGTCATCCACGATATAGCCATAACTCTTCGATTTTGCATAACTCAAGTGCTTCCGCAAATCATCAATAACATGCTCGGTATAAGCAGCTTGGTCTTCCTCGCTCATATAATGCGCATACTTTTTGAAGAGTTCCACTCGGCTGAACGACATTCTGTTGTCCATCAGTATCTTCAAGAGGCACTGATACTTCTTTTCCTCCACAATCATGTTGCATACTTCGATGCAATCATCATCCGTGATATGTGGAATATCCCCAAAGAGTTTCACAACAAATTCATCCCAATCCTCCTTGGCTACCAACTCTTTCAATTTCTCGAAATAAGGTCGCTTGTCCACCAAGAACTGACGGAACAATCTGCGGTATTCTTCAATAACGCTAGCCTTGTCATTACGTCTTTCCAAGATTTCTATCTTTTGCAGATGCCAAGGTTCAGTGGTATTGTATCCATCATCGCCATATACAGCAATCGTTTTGTCTATCTCTTTCAAGGCATCATTCTCCAATCCCTTTTTGAGAAGTTCGTTGATTTTGAAGGAGCAGACATCAGGTACATACTTGTATTCCTCCAAGATAGCACCCTCTTCATTCTCTCTATCGTGAGTCCGCAGATACTCTATCTTTTTGATGAGCAACTTGCCCAACTCCTCGAATCTGAACAGCGAACTCAACTGGTCAAAGTTTTCGTCATTCACCAATCTCTTGTATTCGTATGTATGATGCTTTATCTGCTTGTCAAGGTCAGCAAGATAAGTTTCCGCATCCGCTAATCTGAAGTTGATAGCCTCACGGATATGGTCAAAGAAGCAAAGGCAATAGTCATCGTAAGCCTCCATCTTCTCAATCTCAGCCATCTCTTTCTGTGCCTTAGCAACAGATTCAATAGGAGTAGCCTCGTCTCTCAGCACCAGAGCCAACTCTTTCTCCACTTGATAAGTGAAGAAATCATCTCCATCACATTCTTGGTTGTTATACACTTCCAAGCGGCTGTATTCCTCTGCCACAAAGCGCAGAAAGTCCAAGCCGCTTTTCACAGCTTTCTCATTATCCTTGGCATCCGCCAAAGACTTAAATTGTTTATATTTTGTGTAGGATTGTATCATTGTTTTACTTTCTAAGTTAATTCATACTAAATATTCATTTAAAAGTGAACAAGCTATCAATAAAAGTATTATGTTTTGCAATATCGGGAATGATATCATTACCATTGAAAAGAATATGACATGATAACAGACATGGAAAGTGCAACCTTTGAAATTAAGCAATATGACAGAACAAATTATTCCGTGATTGCCTCGCTGCGATACCAACCGAGCAAAAGGCAGAGTTCGATTTGTCTTTCGGTATTGCCGGGCGCATTAGTGAGATTCTGAAGCCAAGGGACTCACCCAAAAGGATTTCGCCCGATTACTCAACAAGCGAGACTCAGAAATCTCGAAATGGCTAACAGGCAGACATAACTTTACGACTCAAACCATTGCTCGTATAGAAACTGCTCTAGGTAGTAAACTCATCTGTATAGCCCATTGATTGGGCTATGCCTACGGATAATATACTTAATATATTGTTATTTTATGCAGTATTTGTGACATCCCTAACAATGCAGAGGATTACTAATGTAGTGAAAGAATATCACCGAAATAAGTGAACGGATATCAATCGAAATACCCATCTAGGCACACAATACGGCTTTCACCTACTTTACTTACGCCGCTACGGTGGTTTACTGATCATATCTTATAAAACTACCCCAACTTGTCCAATATCATTCGTATCGGTTCTGGTTCTATGCTTAAGATAGTACCATTGTTTAACTTTTTCCTATTAATAAGAAACAATGCAAATTGTGTAGACAAGGAGATTTTGTGAGGTATTGCCCATAACCACTCTGTAAATTCAGCCCGTGTAACATGCAATATATCCTTCGCAACCCTATCATCATCATCAAGTATAGAACATATATCAGGAGAAAGCTTATCTTCTGTCATTCTTTTGCAAAAATGGAATCTTATCATGGCATCCCATGAATGATTTTTATAGTTTTTATAAGTAAGTTCTTCTATCATTTGCGACAACGCTCTTTCATTAGTTTCAAGTGCAGCATATATACCATTTAACATGCGTGACTCTTCCGTACAAAAATTCCACCATGTTTCGTCTTTAGTTTTATAGCGCAAATCATGTTCTATTTCATGCCAGCCTTCCGACAAAACCGTTCTTAATTGAATTTCATATGTAGAATCTATCAAATCAGCATAATCTCCTAAAGTAGGTAATAAAAACTGAAAGGCATTTTTCTCTTGTTCGTTCATATTCATAACTATATTCAAGCGTTGGGGCATGAATATTTTATCATGAAACGGCAATAACTTTTTCAACATACCTTGATTAGAATCTTTTCCATCTAAACCTTCTATAATATCAGATAATTCTTTCAGTTCTTCTAATGAATTTGACTCATTATTCTTATCATATCCTTCCATGCATTTGAGTTTTTTGTAGAAAATATTAACATCTGTAACTACTCAGCACCCCTATGGGCATGAGTAATCGTCTTACTGTTGTACTACAGCAAGAATTGCATTGAATTTAGAATTTCCGTTCTTCATAGCAGTTTCAGCAATGGAGTGCAACTTGGCAAAATCATCGGCACCGCTGTCTGTTCGGAAGCAACCGCTGACTTTCTGCTTTATCTTGATTTTCCTAACTCCCCGCTCACTGGCATTGTTCTCGTAAGGCACACTTGGATTGGAGAGAAAGGTAAATAGGTAGTCTTTGACTTTAAGGATACCCCTCTTGAATTTCTCAAACTCGTTATCTAAATGCGTGAGGCTTTCACCCAAGAGGTTCTTCATCTTTGTCTTCAGTACCTTTATCTTTCTAGAGGTAATGTTGTCCTCTCTTCTGAGATTTATAGAGTGTTCTATCAGATGGATGAATCTCCGTGACCAGTTCTGGTTTGGATCCAGTTCGTTCAGATACTCTGCATTCCTAAGAAGATGAGCCAGGCAGACCTGATGGTCCTTAACATTCATCTTGAAGTAGCTCTGATGTCTGTCAGTCACAAGTGTCGAATAGGGAAGTCCCTTTGGAAACTTGGAATCTATGGCCTTCTGACCTCGCGATTCTGACTGGAACACGTATGTAAGCAGGTCGTTCTGGAATATCCAGTTCCAATGCAGATGCTTTCCTACCGTAGCACCAGTTTCATCGGCTCCTACGACAGACGCTGTTTCCAGCCTCTTGCGTATTTCCTCATATGCACAGTCTGCCTTGCCGCTATTCTCTTTGAGTATGTTCTGCACTGTACCCTCACTTATATTCTGGCCGGACAGGTCGGATATAAGTTCTGCAATCCTTTTGAACGGAATACACTGCACTACATTAAGGTATGTCACCAGTGCACGGAGGTTGTCACCATACTTGATACGACAGTTGGGAGCTTCGCAGTTGTTTACGCAACCGCATTCACAGACCTTCTCGTAATACTGTTCCTCGCAGGTCTCTACGACCACCTTGATATCAACAATTTGTGTCTTACGGATCTTCTGGCATGGTATATCAATCAAGAGCCGACCACAGCATTTACAATAGACGGGTTCGTGCTTTACAATTACGTCTGGTTCTGCTATAGTCTGCAGTGTGTGACCCTTGGGGCCAGGCTGTCCACCGCTCGGCTTTCCGCTTGGCTTGCGAAGAGACTTTGTCCTGCGCAGCTCACGGGAAGCGATACTTTCTTGGGATGGAGGGATACTGCTGTTACTGCTGTTTTTCTCGGGCTTTCCTGGTGTACTTGATGTATCGTCATCAGCTCCCTCGAGTTCCTTGATGCGCTCTTTAGCAACGGCAAGTTCTGCCTTTGTGGAAGCAAGTTCTGTCTTTAGATTATGTATCTCCACGTCCTTCTGGTTAATGACACGGTTGAGGCGTCCGATCTCCTCAGTCTTCTCGGAGTCGGACTTCTCAAGTTTGCGCAGACGCTGGTTTATCTGGCGCAAAACAACATCTATGTCAGTACAGTCGCTTGCCATTTTTTGGTGCAAAGATAAGCATTTTTATCCACATGGCAAAATCACGATTTACATCCCTTAACGCAGACTTTTGACTTACGGGGAATGCAAAAACGCATCTCCTGGCAGATAATCTGTTGAAAGGCGATAATAGACAAAGGAGACATGTTGGAGGCATCATCGGAAAAGAACTCGTTAAATGAACTGTTTTAAACAGCCTACGTCCTCATCGACTCAATCATTAAAAAGTTTGTAATGATGAAGAAAATAAGCAAAATCAAGTTTATGCTTTATTAACGAGAAGTTTTCTATAGGGGTGCTGAGTAGTTACAGTGTGTAATTTACTTGTTTTTATCATCGAAAAAGTGTATCTTCGCAACAGAAACATTTAAATTCCAGTTAGTTATGAAAAGAAAGATATACAAGCAACTTCTGAAATGGAAAGAAAGCAAGGACAGAAAGCCCTTGATGTTACTAGGTGCCAGACAAGTGGGTAAGACTTGGATCATGCAGCACTTTGGAAAAAAGGAATACAAAAACGTAGCATATAAGATGCCGGCATTGTATATAAGGTGAGCCGCATCAAGGAACCTAAAATGCCGCTTAAATTTTATGAAGATAGGGATGCCTTTAAACTGTTCTTATTAGATTGTGGTCTCCTGGCATGCATGACAGATGCCTCAGCAGACCAGATGCTGATAGGCGACAATGCATTCACTGAGTTCAAAGGTGCATTTACAGAACAGTATGTGCTACAGCAACTGTTGGCCTTGGGATTAAAGCCCTATTACTGGAGCAATACCAAGACTCCCTCGGAGATTGATTTCATCATTCAAGATAGCCAAAGGGTTATACCAGTAGAAGTGAAGGCAGAGGAAAACGTACGTGCGCGTTCTCTGGCACAATTCATCAAAGACAACCCAGGGTTGAAAGGGTTACGTATCTCCATGAAAGGATATGTAGACCAAGAATGGATGGAAAACATCCCTATCATAGCCATTGGCACATATTTTGAGAAATGATATGTAAAGGATTATGCGGCTTTTCTGTCCGAGAGGAACAAACTTAAGATTGTTCTATCAGTTAGCACGGACTGAAAAGCCGTTCGAAAGAATTGCAGAACATACTCAAAGAGAATAGCGGCAAGGCTGATAGTATATACAAGGAAATATCATACAAGTTATTATATATTATACATTATAAATAAGGAGATAAGAAGATGAAAGAAGTATTGATAGTAAGCATCGGCAGCTTCTTCGGAGGCGGCATGAGATATTGGGTATCAAAGTTGGTGCAATCCTGTACGGTGATTGCCTTTCCTTTCGGAACGATGGCGGTGAATGTGGCGGGATGCCTCATCATCGGGTTTCTCTCGGGATTGAACTGGCGGGAAGGGGGATGGATGTCGCCATCTGCCAAACTGCTGCTCACCACGGGATTCTGCGGAGGATTCACTACCTTCTCTACCTTTATGAACGAGGGAGCAGGACTGATGAAAGAAGAGAATTACCTCTATATGATGCTCTATCTCTTCGGAAGTCTGGCGCTGGGACTTATCGCCGTTCTCGCCGGACATTATCTGGCGAAGATTATCGCATAAAAGACTTCGGAGAACAGAAAGAAGAAGAGCCCGGTTTATCACATAAAATACTGAAGATAGTATTCCATCAAATGAAGAAATGATGAAAATACTATCTTTTTTATTATTTTATATTTCCAAAATGCCTTAATTACGAAATTTATTCGTAAATTTGCAGAAATAATCTGCATTCGACAATTTGAAAGCAAGCTTTCATCATGTTCGTTTGCTTAATTTTTGCACCAATGAATACATTAGATACAAACAACATAAAATGGAGCGAGAATGTAATTATCGCTGATGCCGACTATATCGACCGAGTGGCTTTCGACCTGATAGTCAACTTCGAACGAATGATTAACCGTCGCATCCAACCAGCCGATATGGCACAATGGGCAGTCTGCATTGCCCTTGACGGAGGTCTGAGAGAGGGCGAGCACGAGACACAGGTTGTGCTTATCCACGACAAGCAGTCGATGGCGATGAAGAACTTCCGCCCTGCCAACTATGAGAAGGATCTGAACGCTCAGGCTTTCAAGGATGATAAGCTCGGAGAATTCATCATCTCTTCTTATCCTACAGAGGAGAAGATGGTAGGTAAGGATGACTTCCTCGTAGATGTGGCACGCACCGTATGCAACGCCAAGGAAGTGAAGCGAGTGATGGTAATCCCAAATTCTGAGGATGGAGATGCTTACGACCGACTCCGCGAGATACTCCGTAAGGTAGATGACGACGACAAGCGCATCACCCTCTTTGCCATGCAGCCCATGCCAGGCGGCAACTTCAGACAGGAGATTCTCGGTTATTCGCTCATGAATGCCCTGGGGATTTCGGCAGATGAAATAAAATAAACATTAAAATAATAAACATAAAAAAATAAAATTATAAATGAGTAGAGTACTTATGATTGGCGCAGGTGGCGTGGCTACCGTGGCTGCCTTCAAGATCGTCCAGAACCAGGACGTTTTCACCGAGTTTATGATTGCTAGCCGTCGCAAGGAAAAATGCGATAAGCTGGTTAAGGATATCCATGCCAAGGGCTACAAGATGGATATTCAGACAGCTGAGGTGGATGCCGACGACGTTGAGCAGTTGAAGGCTCTCTTCAATAGCTACAAGCCTGAGCTTGTCATCAACCTCGCTTTGCCTTATCAGGATCTCACTATCATGGATGCCTGTCTGGCTTGCGGTTGCAACTACATGGATACCGCTAACTATGAGCCTAAGGACGAGGCTCACTTCGAGTACTCATGGCAGTGGGCATACAAGGATAAGTTCGAACAGGCTGGTCTCTGCGCTATCCTCGGCTGCGGTTTCGACCCAGGTGTATCAGGCATCTTCACCGCTTATGCAGCCAAGCATCACTTCGATGAGATTGAGGTGCTCGACATCGTGGATTGCAACGCCGGTAACCATCACAAGGCTTTCGCAACCAACTTCAACCCAGAAATCAATATCCGCGAGATTACCCAGAAGGGACTCTGGTATAAGGATGGCGAATGGATTGAAACTGATCCTCTCTCTATCCACAAGCCTCTCACCTACCCTAATATCGGTCCTCGCGAGAGCTATCTGATGCACCACGAGGAGTTGGAGAGCCTGGTGAAGAACTACCCTACCATCAAGGAGGCACGCTTCTGGATGACCTTCGGTCAGCAGTATCTCACCTACCTCGACTGCATCCAGAACCTCGGCATGAGCCGCATCGACGAAATCGAATACGAGGCTCCATTGGCAGACGGTTCAGGCAAGACAGCCAAGGTGAAGATTGTTCCTCTGCAGTTCCTCAAGGCCGTATTGCCTAACCCACAGGATCTCGGCGAGAACTATGACGGCGAAACATCTATCGGTTGCCGCATCCGCGGTAAGAAGGATGGCAAGGAGCGCACCTATTACGTTTATAACAACTGCAAGCACCAGGAGGCTTACAACGAAACCGGTATGCAGGGCGTAAGCTACACCACCGGTGTGCCAGCCATGATTGGTGCCATGATGTTCCTCAAGGGCATCTGGAAGAAACCAGGCGTATGGAACGTAGAGGAGTTCGACCCAGATCCATTCATGGAGCAGTTGAACAAGCAGGGATTGCCATGGCACGAGGTGTTTGATGGCGATTTGGAAATTGACTAAACTTTAAACTAAATAAGATATGGCAAAAGAAATGCAAGAGGGAAAATTGAATCCCAATGAAGGCAAACTGAAAGCTCTTCAGGCAGCCATGGCTAAGATAGAAAAGGACTTCGGTAAAGGCTCTATCATGAAACTCGGAGATGAGCACGTTGAGAACATCGAAGTTATCCCTACAGGCAGTATCGCTCTCGACAATGCACTGGGCGTAGGCGGTTATCCTAAGGGACGTATCATCGAAATTTACGGTCCGGAATCTTCTGGTAAGACAACATTGGCTATCCACGCCATCGCAGAGGCGCAGAAGGCTGGCGGTATCGCTGCTTTCATTGATGCAGAGCACGCTTTCGACCGTTTCTATGCGGCTAAATTGGGCGTTGATGTTGATAACTTGTGGATTTCACAACCAGATAATGGTGAGCAGGCGTTGCAGATTGCAGACCAGCTGATCAGTTCTGCTGCTGTAGACATCGTAGTTGTTGACTCTGTTGCCGCCTTGACTCCTAAGAAGGAAATCGAAGGCGATATGGGTGACAATGTGGTAGGTCTTCAGGCTCGATTGATGAGTCAGGCTCTCCGCAAGCTCACTTCTACCATCAGCAAGACCAACACTACCTGCATCTTCATCAACCAGTTGCGCGAGAAGATTGGTGTAATGTTCGGTAACCCAGAGACAACCACCGGTGGTAATGCTCTGAAGTTCTATGCATCAGTGCGTTTGGATATCCGCAAGGCAACAGCCATCAAGGACGGCGATGAGGTAGTAGGTAATCTGGTTCGCGTGAAGGTTGTGAAGAACAAGGTGGCTCCTCCTTTCCGCAAGGCAGAGTTCGACATCATGTTTGGCGAAGGCATCAGTCGTGCCGGCGAGGTATTCGGCCTGGCTGTAGCCAACGATATCATCGAAAAGAGCGGCAGCTGGTATAGCTATGGCGGTTCTAAACTCGGACAGGGTGCCGATGCCTGCAAGGCATTGCTCAAGGATAACCCTGAACTTCTCGATGAACTGGAAGCTAAGGTTCGCGAAGCACTTGCTGCTAAGGAACAGAAATAAAGCCAGATAAGGTTTCACACCTTATTATATATAGGAGCTTTATCTGAAAAGAAAGATTTCTCAATCATATTACAGGAATCAAGATAGGGAGAATGCGACATTTTATCGCCTCCCATATCTTGATTCCTTTTATTTTGTCAGCATTATCTGACACCTTGTCAGCCACTTTAAATTTTACAATCCCTTGGCACATGCTTTGTTATGACGGAAAGCGTGAACGCTGAATATAGAGGTTCCCGACAGATGCATATCTTCGGCAGACTTCCATTAGCCAGCAAGTTCATGAGATAAATAACATATTAATAACGATAAAAATAAAAAAAGATATAATTATGGGAAAAGTAATTGGAATTGACTTGGGTACCACAAACAGTTGTGTTGCCGTTTTCGAAGGTAGCGAACCAGTTGTAATCGCTAACAGTGAAGGTAAGCGTACTACTCCATCAGTAGTAGGTTTCGTTAAGGATGGTGACCGCAAGGTAGGTGATCCTGCTAAGCGTCAGGCCATCACAAACCCTAAGAACACAGTATATTCTATCAAGCGTTTCATGGGTGAGACATACGCTCAGAGCCAGAAAGAGGCTGAGGCAATGCCTTACACAGTAGTAAACGAGGGTGGTTATCCACGTGTTGAAATCGAGGGTCGCAAGTATACTCCACAGGAGATTTCTGCAATGGTTCTCCAGAAGATGAAGAAGACTGCAGAGGATTATCTCGGACAGGAGGTTACAGATGCTGTAATCACAGTTCCTGCTTACTTCTCTGACTCACAGCGTCAGGCTACAAAGGAGGCTGGTCAGATTGCAGGTTTGAACGTTCAGCGTATCGTAAATGAGCCTACAGCCGCAGCTTTGGCTTACGGTGTTGACAAGGCTAACAAGGATATGAAGATTGCCGTATTCGACCTGGGTGGTGGTACATTCGATATCTCTATCCTTGAGTTCGGTGGCGGCGTATTCGAGGTACTTTCTACCAATGGTGATACTCACCTGGGTGGTGATGACTTCGACCAGGTAATCATCAACTGGTTGGCTGATGGCTTCAAGGCTGAAGAAGGCGTAGATCTCCGCAAGGACCCTATGGCTATGCAGCGTTTGAAGGAGGCAGCAGAGAAAGCTAAGATTGAGTTGTCAAGCTCTACATCTACCGAAATCAACTTGCCATACATCACAGCCGTTGATGGTATGCCAAAGCACTTGGTTAAGACTTTGACCCGTGCACAGTTCGAGCAGTTGGCTCACAACCTGATTCAGGCTTGCTTGGTACCTTGCCAGAATGCCGTTCGTGACGCTAAGCTCTCTACATCAGATATCGACGAGGTTATCCTGGTTGGTGGTTCAAGCCGTATCCCAGCCGTTCAGACACTCGTTAAGAACTACTTCGGCAAGGAGCCTTCTAAGGGTGTTAACCCAGATGAGGTAGTAGCAGTAGGTGCAGCTATCCAGGGTGCCATCCTGAACAAGGAAGAGGGTGTTGGTGACATCGTATTGCTCGACGTTACTCCATTGACTCTCGGTATCGAGACTATGGGTGGTGTGATGACTAAGCTCATCGATGCCAATACAACTATCCCTTGCAAGAAGAGCGAGGTATTCTCTACAGCAGCTGATAACCAGACAGAGGTTACCATCCACGTATTGCAGGGTGAGCGCCCAATGGCAGCTCAGAACAAGAGTATCGGTCAGTTCAACTTGACAGGTATCGCTCCAGCTCGCCGTGGTGTTCCTCAGATTGAGGTTACCTTCGATATCGATGCCAACGGTATCTTAAACGTATCAGCTAAGGATAAGGCTACCGGTAAGGAGCAGAGCATCCGCATCGAGGCTTCATCTGGCTTGAGCGAGGACGAGATCAACCGCATGAAGGCTGAGGCAGAGCAGAACGCTGCTGCTGATAAGGCTGAGCGCGAGAAGATTGACAAGATGAACCAGGCTGACAGCATGATCTTCACCACCGAGAACTTCCTGAAGGATAACGGTGATAAGATTCCAGCTGACAAAAAGCCAGGTATCGAGCAGGCTTTGCAGCAGTTGAAGGATGCTCACAAGGCAGGTGATGCTGCTGCTATCGATTCAGCTATCAACAACTTGAACACCATCATGCAGGCTGCTTCTCAGCAGATGTATCAGGGCGGTCAGCAGGCAGGTCCTCAGGGTGCACAGGGCGGTCAGCAGGCACAGGGCGGCAATGATGGCGCTCAGGACGTACAAGACGCTGATTTCGAGGAGGTTAAGTAATACAGACTAATATTATAATAAAGGCGTACAATGCTCAGAAATGGGTTTTGTACGCCTTTTTTGTTTCATTATGATTTTTTATATCCCAATAGTTTGCTAATTCGCTGAAAATTATGTATATTTGCAAATTAAGGGAGATAGAACATCGCCCGAAAGAGATAGATAGTTTAGGGTAAATATAAAAGAAAGGAGAACGAGATATGGCAAAGAAGAGACCACAGGTAGCGCTGGTTTATGATTTCGACGGCACACTGTCGCCGGGCAATATGCAGGAGTTTGGATTCATACAGGCTACAGGCAAGACAAAAGACGAGTTCTGGGAGAAAAACAGAAAGTTTGCAGAGGGTAAGGATGCCAACGGCATTTTGACCTATATGTATCTGATGCTCGACGAAGCCAAGAAGAACAATATCTCGCTCACCCGGGAATCTTTTCAGAAATTCGGCAAGGATGTAGAACTGTTCCGCGGCGTAAAACAATGGTTTTCGCTCGTGAATGAATATGGCAACAGCATCGGACTGGACGTAAAGCACTACATCAACTCCTCGGGACTGAAGGAGATGATAGAGGGCACACCTATCGCCCAGGAATTTGAGAACATCTACGCCTGCTCCTTTCTCTACAATAAGGAGGGAATCGCCTATTGGCCAGCCGTAGCCGTAGACTATACTACCAAGACGCAATTCCTCTTCAAAATCAACAAGGGTATCAAACAGGTGAGCGACAACAGAAGAGTGAACCAGTATATCCCCGATGAAAAGCGCCCTATCCCTTTCCCCCGAATGATATACTTCGGAGATGGAGAAACCGATGTGCCTTGCATGAAGATGGTAAAGGAACATGGCGGCCACTCGATTGCAGTATATGATAACGAGGATAAACAGAAGACTGCCTGCCAGCTTGTCAAGGAGGGACGGGTAAACTTCATGTGCTCAGCCAACTACAGCAAAGGAAGCGTGATGAATATCATCGTAAAGAGAATATTGGATAAAATCAAAGCCGACTTTGAATTCGACCGTCTGATAGAACTGAACCAGAAGAAGGCATGGAAGTGATTTAAAAGTAAAAAGGTAAAAGGGTAAAAAGGGCAAGAAAGTAAAGGGAGAAAGGGATTCTTTTGTGAATTCCTTGAAACTTTTCTTGGTTTTATCGAGGATTATGCTTAATTTTGCACGCAAAAATAATAATATCAAATCATATTAATGGGAAGAAACAAATACTCAGCAGGAGAAATCAAGGAAATCGGCAAGTTGCTGCGACTCAAGAACGCAGGCAACCGTTTACAACAGAAAATGATACGCCACGACCTTCGTGTGGATTATGAATTCAATATCTCTGACTTCAATGAGCCTGGTAAGGCTTTCGGAGAAGAGGAGTTGCAGGCAGCCATCAAGCGTGGCGCCATTCAGATTCTCGACGATGCCACCATAGAGGCAATGAAGGCAAAACGTGCCCGAGATAAGGCTCGCGACGAGGCAGAGAGACAGAAAGAAGCCGTAGCCAGCGGTGAACAGACCGACTGGCAGGAGGCTATGAAGGAGTGGAATGAGTATTACGAAAAGTAAAATGGTAAAAAAGTAAAAAGAACATACTGATTACGACATATACCGATTAAAAAAAATATACTGATTATAAATTATTATGGCTAAAGTATTGATAAAGACATCAGAGGGCGACATCAAGGTGCGCCTCTACGACGAGACACCTCAGCATCGTGACAACTTCTTGAAGTTGGCAAAGGAGGGATATTTCGATGGCACTCTCTTCCATCGTGTCATCAAGGATTTTATGATTCAAGGCGGCGATCCAGACAGCAAAGGCGCTCCTAAAGGCAAGATGCTGGGCACAGGTGGTCCCGACTATACCATCCCTGCCGAGTTCGTTTATCCACAACTTTTCCACAAGCGTGGAGCCTTGAGCGCAGCCCGTTTGGGAGATGAGGTAAACCCAGAACGAGAGAGCAGCGGTAGCCAGTTTTATATTGTATGGGGAAAGACCTACAAGCAGAATGAACTGAAGCAGATGGAAAAGCAGATGGGCATGCAGATGGAGCAGAACATCTTCAACCAGCTTGCCAAGGAGCATCATGAAGAAATCATGAACTTCCGCCGCAACCGCGACCGTGAGGGGCTGATGAAACTCCAGGACGAACTGGTGGATGAAACCAAGAAGCGCTGCAAGGAGCAGGGCTATCCTAAGTTTACCGAGGAGCAGCAGAAGGCTTATACAGAAATAGGCGGAACACCTTTCCTCGATAACCAATACACCGTTTTCGGTGAAGTAGAGGAAGGACTTGACATCGTAGAAAAGATTCAGAACTGCGAAACATTGCGTGGCGATCGCCCAAAAGAGGATGTTTCTATGCAGATTTCAGTCATCGAAGAATAAGAAATCTCCATAACGCTCCGCCGGACAGTAAATCCGGCGGAACGCCTAATAAAAACCTAAACAAATATTATATAAGTAATAACAACTATTCATTCGTATTATACAAAAAGACAAATTAATATGGAAAAAATGAAAAGCAAAATGGTAAAGAGTATCATGATGCTCTTAGCATTGGCTAGTTCTAACTACAGCTATACTTAGTCATTTTTTATTCTGCCTTCGTCATTCTATCAGCAATATACATACCTGCCAGAATGCAGCAGGCACCTGCTAGGAAGTAAGGAGTTATCTTTTCGTCTAATACCAGAGAGGCGAAAATCATTGTGGTGATAGGATTGAAATAAACCCAGTTGGTAGCTTTCACGGCACCCAACTTAGAGATACACCAGTTCCAGGTAAGGAAACATATCATGGATGCCAAACAGCCCAGGAACAAGAGATTACCCACCACCTGAGGCTTCATAAACACATCCCATGCCGGCCACCCAGGGATAATAAGATAATAAGGCAAGATGGTAAGCACACCATAGAAGAAGACCTTGCGGGTAATAAAAGCTGCGCCATAATCGCCCGATACCGATTTCATCAGGAGCGAATAGACAGCCCAGCTCATACATGCCGTAAAAGCCAAGGCATCACCTACAGGCGACAGATGCAGCACGAATCTGCCATTCAGCACCACGATAATCATACCTACAAAAGCAAGCAGAGAGCCCAACAGCTGTATCATGTTGATACGCGAAGAATGGCGATAAACCAGACGTACCAGCAAGGTAGCAAAGAGCGGACAGGAGCATACGATGAGCGAAGTATTGGTTGTTGTGGTATAATTCATCGCCTCGTTCTCGCTCAGGAAATAGAGTGAACCGCCCGTAATACCCAGCATCGCCATTTTAAACTCATCTTTCCAGCTATCAGCAAACATCCGCTTATGATTCACCATCAGCATCATCATGTATGCGATACTGAAACGGAGCGTAAAGATCTGTGCTGGCGAAAGTCCGTTCAGCATCAGCACCTTGGTAGATACAAAGGTAGTTCCCCAGATGGCTACGGTGACAAAAGCCACAAGATGATATAATAAATTACTATTATTCTGTTTCATTCTATTTCTCTGATTTTTGAAATTCAACTGCAAAATTATAACTTTTATTCGAAATGAGCAAATTGTAAGCAAGAAAAGCAGAAAAAGACAATAAAAAGAGCGAAATTGGAACAAAAGAAAAAGGTCTTAGGAGTAAGTGCAGATACGACTTATCCTAAGACCTTATTATTTATATAGTTAAAAAAATCAAGCCTTATTTTTTCTGGAATACTCTCACGTAATCCACTTCCATCTGAACTGGGAGGGCGCTTTCGTCAACACCCTTCATGCCGCCCCAATCACCGCCCCAAGCCAGGTTGAGGATAACATAGAATGGTTTATTGAAAGGCCATGAACCCACATCATTTTTACCGTCATTGTTGAAATTGAGCAGTTCCTTACCATCCACATAGGTCTTGATATAATCAGGAGTCCACTCCAGGCGATAAACGTGGAAACCGTCTTCAGCACCCGCAGTCAGACGCTCCTTGGTAATCTGGGTTCCCATCACGTGATTAAACTTCTCAGTATGGAGCGACGAAGAAGTATAGTTAGGATTAACGCCTACCTCTTCCATAATATCAATCTCGCCACATTTAGGCCAAGGATTTGCTACGAAATCATTGTTGCAAGGCATCATCCAGAAAGCAGGCCATGTGCCTTTACCTTTAGGCAATTTGATGCGAGCTTCGAAGATACCGTAAAGCCAGCCCTGGGTTTCGTGAGCATATACGCGCCCCGAGTAAATCTTGCCGTTACTGCCCTTGAAACAGTTGATGTAAAGCCGGTTATCAGCAATTTCTGTTACGCGCTTACCATCAGCAGAGCCGTTCGCATAATTCTGAAGTTCATTATTCACCCAGCCCGCCTTCTGCACCTCATGGCGCCAGTCGGTACTATTCAACTCAGAGCCTTCATTGAACTCATCATTCCAGACCAGTTTGTACCCCTCAGGAATCACCATTTCGCCCCCTTCAATAGGAGTGACCTGTTTTCCAGCCTGATGCACTGGCACCGATACCTTCTTATCCTCTAATGAAATCTCGACACTTCCGTCAAGAGCTACAGACGATTTATTCTCTTCAACATCTACAGTTACCATACCCGTAGCTTTGTTATTACCACTGGCACTCACTTTAAACCAAGGGTATACATTTGCCGTAGGACCTTCTCCAGGGAAGGATGCTCTCGCCTCCCAGCCTCCTTCAGAAGCCACAATCATGATTTTATAAGTACCGCCCTTAGCAGGAACATCTATGCTCGCAGGAGAGCAGGATATCGTCACCTCTCCATCGCCGTCAGAAGAGCTGCTGCAAGAAAGCAGCATAAGCGAGAGAAGGAAGGAAAATATTTTCAAGAATTTCATGTCATTTAAAATTTAGAAAGGGAGCCACTCCTACTTATTCATAGGAGCAGCTCCTGTGTAATTCTATATAAACCTATAAAACCTAAAGCCTATTTCACAATCAAAACAATGTCGCTGATTGTTACCTCGGCATCCTTAGGAGCACCAGCAAGGTCGATGACGAGTTTCATCTTGCTCATATCCTGAGGGCCGCCATCAGCTTCTTTCGTACTGTTTGGTTGGTTCTCATAACGGAAGACGTATTCGCCTTTAACATCAGTAGACTCCTGGAAGAAGAGGTTTCCATCATTAGCGTCATCACAAAGTTTCAATGTCATCATTGGCAATGGAGCAGAAGTGGTAACCTTGCAAGAGAAATCAATCTTGCTATCAGCTTTGGCAGATACTGGAATACCAAGCATTTTCCACTGTGCGTGCCATAGCTCAGCAGGAGTTTCACAAGGCACGATAATGATGTGCTTGCTTCCCTCATGCTTGATAACAGGAGTTACATCAATCTGTGCCCAAGAAGCATCACCATACCAAGTTTCCTCGGTAAATGACTTGTTGGCATCAATATCCTTCCAAAGGTTGCCCGCTGTATTGTAGTCGAATGGCACCTTCAATTCTACAGGAACCACAGTACCGTCATCGTTGGCATGATCTTTCAATACCAGGCTCTCTATCATGATTTCGTCATCAGCAGCATTACCACCAAAGTCGAATACAATCTTCAAGTTATTGATGTCCTTGCCTTCGAGGTCTGAACCATAAATACACTTAGGCTCACCTGCTTCCAATTTTGTATTTGCATCCTTGGAATCGAAAAGGATGATGTTGTCACCACCTTCTCCAGAATCACAAAGTTTCACCTTAACGGCATTATGTCCTTTGGCAGATGTCAAGATGACAGAGAAATCGTAGTGCTTATCAGCAGAAGTAGAGATACCTAAGTTGGTGAAAGGAACCTGAGCTTGCCAACGTTCGGTAGTTGCCTCAGGGAACTTCAATGTATAGCATCCCTTGCTGTAGCTACAAACCGGGTCAGCAATTTGGCTCCATCCTGGAGCATAATAGCCAGCAGAAGGTTTTTCAGGGAAGGCAATTTTCTTGAAGAGATTAAACTCACTGTCTTCAACAAAGCCCCCAAAGCCGTTCATCTTAGTCTTTTCGATAGAAAACAGTTTCCGAACAGATTCCTTGCTGATACCATTACGGTTTTTCACGAAGCACTCTACATCGTATGTTCCCTTCTTGCGATAGTACTTAGAGAGATTGAATTCTGAAGAATAAGCTCCATCTATTACCCAAACCGGTGTAACACCACTGGTTCCATCGAAAGAGAACTTAGCGGTATTCGTTTCCTGATCAACAGCAATATTAAACTTGTCTGCATAATCTACAATATCAGGCAATTCGCCATTGGCACCAGAGAATTCTTCTGCTGAACATGCACCGAGCATCAGTCCGCCGAACAGTGCATAAGCCATATTTCGAAATATCTTTTTCATATTGTTGGATTCTTAACGTTAATAATTATTTTGTACCAAAGCAGGATCAGAGTCAAGCTCAGCCTGTGCGATAGGAATATACTTCTTGGATTCTGTCCAAGAGTTGGTACGATAGCCATAGCTGTCTGGTACCAATACGGTAGCAGCCTTGCCTGTACGAACGAGGTCGAAGTAACGCTTTCCCTCGCCCACAAACTCCAAGCGGCGCTCATTGATAACATCATCCAGAGTTACGGCTCCAAGCTCTGCGATTCCAGCACGACGACGGATTTTATTCACATAATCCTTTGCCAAATTAGCATCGCCACCTGTCTCAAGCAACAACTCGGCTGCATTCAAGTAAGCTTCGGCTACACGATAGAAACGATAGTTGTTGTTATAGTTCAGATTGGCATCGAAACCTGCATCGGCATTGTTCTCAGTAAAAGGACGGTACTTAGCCAACCAAAGACCAGTATCTTGATAGCGCTTATGATAATGCGTATCATCAGCATCACCATCAGTACCCATTCCACGACAATCCCAACAAGTTGCTGCACGACGAGTGTCATTGTCAGAGTACAAGTCGTATGTTTCCTGTCTTACAGGCAAGAAGCCCCAACCATCGCTGGCTTGCTTCACCCAGCCATCACCACCTGGCCATGCATTAGGTGAAATCAAAGTAGGAAGAATTGTGCCACCGATAGCCAATGGAGAACTCCAACCACGCTCGTTGTTACCATCCTCGTAGTTGATTTCCCAAATTGACTCCTTGCACCATTCACCACTTTCCTTCCAAATGTCGGCGAAATTATCCATCAATCCATATTCGCTCTTGTCGTTGATAATCTCTTGCATATATTGCAATGCCTTTGGATAGCGGGTCTTATCGTTTTGGTACATTACCATTTCGGCATACATCATGTAGCACATCGCCTGAGACATACGACCGCTGTTCTTGTCATCCCAACGCATAGGCAAAACCTTAGAGTCAATGACTGCCTCAAGCTCGGTAATGAGATTATTATACACCTCGTCTGCCTTCAACTGAGGAGCTGTATATGGAATGCTCAAATTCTCAAGATAGAAAGGGATATTTCCGAAGTAATGCCACAAGTTGTTGTAGAAATATACTCGGAGGGCACGTCCCTGCATCTCATAGGAAGCCTTATTTTCTGCGGTGAGATTACCCGCAGCCCAAGGAATATACTTCAAGAGGTCGTTGCAACGCTTGATGCCAGAGTAATCAACAGTCCAAAGTGAACTCAATGTATAGCTAGCATTCGCCTCAAAGTTAAACAGCATATGCCACTGTTGGTTATCATTTTTGTCACTACCTCCTACCCAGAAGTCATCGCCCATGATTTCGGCATCGATATTAAGAGCATTATACTGTCCCAATCCCCAATCTGGCCAGTGGATAGGGTCATAAGCAGCATTCAAAGCCTCATTGATGTGCTCATCTGTGGTATAATATTCCTCCAGAGGCTCACCCGATGGGTTCTCTACCTCAAGGAAGTTGTCGCTACAAGATGTGGTTGCCAAGGTCATACTGGCTGCCATCACACCGAGTGCTATATATTTCATTGTCTTCATAATTGTCAATGTTTTAAGATGTTCTACATTTAGAATGAAAGGTTGAAACCGATGGTGTAGGTGCGTGCTTGTGGATAGATACCACGGTCAACACCGAGAGAGGTACCACCAGAAGAAATTTCTGGGTCGAAGCCCCAATACTTTGTCCACGTTATCAAGTTCTCCGCCATCACATAGAAACGTAAACAGCTGATGGAGAGTTTCTGTGTCAAGTTCTTTGGCAAAGTATAACCCAATGAGATATTCTTCACACGGAGATAAGAGCCATCACAAATATAGAGATCTGATACCTGCCAGTTGGTTGCATCACCAGCCTTCAAGATAGGATACTTGTTGGAGGTACCCTCACCTGTCCAACGGCTCAGCATCCAAGATGGGAAGTTACCTGAGTAGACATCTGTACGATAAGTGGCATCAAACACCTTGTTGCCTGTCACGCCCTGCAGGAAGAGGTTGAAGTCGAATCCCTTCCACTCAGCACCAAGGTTGAAACCGAAGGTCCACTTTGGTGTGCCGTTACCGATATTGGTACGGTCGTCTGCACTAATCTTACCATCACCATTCACATCAACGAAGCGGACATCACCTGGTTGTGCATCTGGCATAATCATATTACCAGCCTTGTTGACATAAGCCTTCACCTCATCCATGTTCTGGAATACACCAGCGGTCTTATAACCATAGAAATATGGGAAAGGCTGACCATTGCTACCACGGGTGCCACCACCTGAAAGACCTTGGAAGGTATCGAGGTCAATATAACCAGTGTCATTACCAAGGTTGGTCAACTCATTGTGCAAGTAGCTTACATTAGCCTTGGCATTGAAGCGAGCATCAGAAATGTGCCACTTGTAGCCGAGTTCAAACTCAAGACCTGAGTTCTTCATATCACCCACATTGCCGATAGGCTTTGTCTCACCTACATAACTTGGGATAGGCATGGTAATCAACATACCGTTGGTCTTCTTCACATAGTAATCGGCACTGAAGGTCAATGCACTGCCGAAGAATCCGAAGTCGAAACCGATATCAGTCTGCTCACTCTCCTCCCACTTCAAGTCTGGATTGGCTGTTGCATTCGCCTTAGAACCATTAAACTTGATGGCATCCTTACCGAAGAGCACGTTGTTGCCCATGGATGTCAATACGGTATAGCGGAAGTCTCCGATATTATCATTACCATTCTTACCCCAGCTGGCACGGAACTTGAGGTTGCTCAACCAGTTGCGGGTGCCCTCCATAAACTTCTCGTTCATGATGTTCCAACCAACAGAAGCTGATGGGAAGGTACCATATTTATGAGATGGTCCGAAACGGCTTGAGCCATCTCGGCGGATTGTAGCCTGGAGCATATATTTCTCATCGTAATTGTAGCTCAAACGGCCAAAGAGTGAAGAGATGGCATGTACCACGTTGTTACCGCCCGATACGCTATGCTGAATCTGAGGCGCACCTACAGAAATGATCTTTCCGTCAGCATCCTTCACGATGGTCTGCTCATAGTTGCCGGTAGCATAGTCGATAGAAGGCTTGTTTACATTCACAAGGTTCCAACGGCTACCATTCAGATAGTCGCTCTTGTTCTTCATCGCACTCTGGCCCAGCACTACAGCAAAGCTATGTTTGCCGATGGTCTTGTCATAGGTCAGGGTATTCTCCACCTGCCAGTTGATGCCCTTGTCTGAACTCTTATAGGCCTCAGTATGCTCTCGTTTGTTATTGCCAGAGAGATAGTATTTAGAAGCCACATAACTGTCTGTACCCCAGAAGCTGAGGTCTGCGCTGTAAGTGAAGTGGTACTTCAGATTATCCCACAATTGCAGGTCGATAGAGAACTTAGGCACAAACTTGTGCGACCAGTTCTTGGCTGCAGGAATACTCATCATAGCCAATGGGTTGTTCATTTCCTGATAGGTACCAGCCATACCTGGAATTGTATAGTAATTACCATTGGCATCACGAGGAATTTCATAAAAATCACGTGTACCTATTACTTTTCCTTCACTATCATAAACGTTTGGATCTTCCAGTTTGTCATAATAAGACTTTGCTACATTCCCATCTGTAACAGTTGGAGCCAATGTTGGAGCCATATAGAGGGCACTGCCAAGCACAGAGCCAAACTCAGAATTGGTTGAGATACCGGTGCTCTTGACACGTGTATATGCCATATTGACGGTTACATCGAGTTTGTTGAGGAAGTTGCGCTCCTTCGATGCATCCATCACATTATATATATTGTTAGAGCGGAGTGAGAGGCGCTCATAGTTGCTCTGTCCGTAGTTACCGCCTACGATACCCTCCTGCTTGTAATAGCCCATAGAGAGATAGTAGTTGATTTTTTCTGATGCACCACTGATAGATACCTCATGATTCTGCACTGGCGCATTGTCATTGAATACCAGGTCCTGCCAGTCGGTACCGAAGCCCTTGATAGGTTTTCCGTTGCTGTCGGTCAGGTTGTAAGGATCGGCATAGATAGGAGCCTGACCGCCGTTTAAGGCACGCTCATTCTGAAGGATTGCATAATCGGTAGCACTGGTTACATCACGCTTCTTCCATGCACTCTGCCAACCATAAGAGAAATTGTAGTTGATCTGTGCCTTGCCCATCTTACCCTTCTTGGTGGTAACAAGTACTACACCATTGGCAGCACGGGCTCCATAGATAGCACCTGATGCGGCATCCTTCAGCACCTCGATACTCTCGATATCACTAGGGTTGAGATAGTCGAGACCACCCTCGATAGGCATACCGTCCACGATATAGAGAGGATCTGAATTGTTGATAGTACCTGTACCGCGAATACGGACTTTAGGAGATGCGCCAGGCTGGCCCGATGAAGAGGTTACGTTGACACCGGCTGCCAGACCCTTCAATGCGTTATCAACACGCACTGGGCTCTTGCCAGCCAAATCTTCGGTGCTCACTTTGGCGATGGCAGCTGTTACCACGCTCTTCTTCTGAACACCGTAACCTACAACAACCACTTCATCCAAAGCCTTGTCGTCTTGTTTCAGAGTAATCTTCATGTTGGCTGAAGGACGAATCTCTGCATCCTTGTAGCCAATGTAGGTGATAACCAAGGTCTGGTTAGCATCTGCATCGATGACAAAGTTACCATCAAGGTCGGTAATTGCACCGGCACCCTTGACGCCTTTAACCTGTACGGTGGCTCCGATAACGGGTTCACCCTGGTCATCCAACACGACACCCTTGAAGGTGTTTTTCTGTGCGAGCGCTGACGTCGACATCAATAATGCAGTCGCCAGCAATAGACTTTTTGTTTTCATATTCGATTATTAGTTTAGAAAAATATCTGTTTGTTAGTTCACTCTATTATAATAATGTTTAAGACTGTGCGGCTGTGCATTTTCTAAAATGCGTTAAGCCGTGTTTTCGTTTGCAAATATAATATGATTTTTTGATAATTCCTAACCCCTTCAACAGATAAGTGGGAAAATACTTGCTTCAAACAACTTATATTGTTAGTTTTCAGATACTTATCTATTTTTAATAACTATACGAAAGTGGATGGGGTAAAATGGAGAAAATGAGGCTAGAACACCCCTGAAACGTTATATCAGTATATTTCAGTGTTCACACTCTGCCACTTTTCAATAACGCACATCGCTCATTATACTTCTCATTATCAACAACTTACAAAAGTTATATTTTTTACACCCATCCACTTTTCACTTATCACCCACCATTTTTTCATTATTTATTTAGTAATTTTGCAGATGAATGAGCATATACGCTTAAACGCACAAAAAAAACGTGAGAAGCGTTGTGCATAACAACAACAACTGCAAGAATAAACAAAAACATAATAAATATTCATTACTTATGAAACAGTTCATTTTATCATGTGTCTTGTCTGTGGCAGCCATCGCTCCATCACAGGCACAGCAGGCAAACAGACAATTGCCTGTCTATCTCGACCAGACCAAGCCGGTAGAGCAGCGCATCGATGATGCCATCTCCCGCATGACGCTGGCAGAGAAGATACGCATCATCCATGCTCAGAGCAAGTTTTCATCAGCCGGTGTACCACGCTTGGGATTTCCTGACTTCTGGACGGATGACGGACCTCACGGAGTGCGTCCTGACGTATTGTGGGATGAGTGGGAACAGGCTGGTCAGACCAACGACTCCTGTGTAGCCTTCCCTGCCCTCACCTGTCTTGCCGCATCATGGAATCCGCAGATGAGCCGCATCTATGGCGAAGCATTGGGCGAAGAAGCCCTGTATCGCGGCAAGGACATGATTCTGGGTCCTGGCGTCAACATCTACCGCACGCCTCTCAACGGCCGCAACTTCGAGTATATGGGCGAAGATCCGTTCCTGGCAAGCATCATGGTAGTGCCGTATATTCAGGGATTGCAGTCTAAGGGCGTATCAGCCTGCGTAAAGCACTATTGTCTGAACAACGATGAGGAATACCGCCATCAGGTCAACGTAATCGTCAGCGACCGTGCTCTCCACGAAATCTATCTCCCTGCCTTCAAGGCGGCTGTTGAGAAGGGTAAGACATGGGGCATCATGGGAGCCTACAACCTATATAAGAATGAGCACAACTGCCACAACCAGTGGACCCTGAACAAGATTCTGAAGGGCGACTGGAAGTATGATGGTGTCGTGGTAAGCGACTGGGGCGGTGCCCACGACCTGGAGCAGTCTGTAAAGAACGGGCTGGATATGGAGTTCGGCACCTGGACAGACGGTCTTACGATGGGCGCTACCAATGCCTACGACAACTATTATCTCTCCATGCCTTACATGAAGGCCATACAGGAAGGAAAGTTCACCCAGAAGGAGCTGGACGACAAGGTGCGCCGCGTATTGCGCCTCTTCTATCGCACCACGATGAATCCGAACCGCCCTCATGGTTTCCTCTGTTCCGAGAGCCATTATGCAGCAGCCAGACAGATTGCTGAGGAAGGCATCGTATTGCTCCAGAACAGGAACAATGTGCTCCCTATCAACACCCAGAAGGCTAAGCGCGTGCTGGTAGTGGGCGAGAATGCCATCAAGATGATGACCGTAGGCGGAGGCTCTTCTTCGCTCAAGGTACAGCGCGAGATTTCGCCTCTCGATGGCCTGAAGACGCGCTTGGGCAAGGACGGCATCGAGGTAGATTATGCCCGCGGATATGTGGGCGATGTAACGGGCAACTACAATGGCGTTACAACCGGCCAGAACCTGGAAGACAAGCGCACCGAGGCTGAACTGATAGCCGAAGCCGTAGAGAAAGCCAAGACTGCCGACTATGTCATCATGTTTGGTGGTCTGAACAAGAGCGATTTCCAGGACTGTGAGGGTCACGACCGCAAGCATTATGAGTTGCCATACCATCAGGATAAGCTGATCGAGGCTTTGGCTAAGGCAAACAGAAACTTCGTTTATGTCAACATCTCGGGCAATGCGGTAGCGATGCCTTGGAAGGCTAAGGTTGCCGGCATCGTACAGGGCTGGTTCATCGGTTCGGAGAGCGGCGAAGCCCTGGCAAGCATCCTTACAGGCGATGCCAACCCTAGCGGAAAGTTGCCGTTTACATGGGTCAACTCGCTGAAGGAAACAGGTGCTCATGCACTCAATACCTATCCGGGAACCTGGCGTCAGGAAGGTGGAGCCGGCACGAAGGGCAACATCATTGATGAGGAATATAAGGAAGGCATCTATGTAGGTTATCGCTGGACCGATAAGGAGCGCATCAAGCCTACCTTTGCATTCGGTCACGGCTTGAGCTACACCCAGTTTGCCATCTCTAATCTCCGCAGCGACAAGGCGCAGATGAAGCAGGACGGCACAATCACCTTTACCGTAAACGTAAAGAATACAGGTAAGCGTGCCGGAGCCGAGACGGTTCAGCTCTACATCCACGATATCAAGGCATCAGTAGACCGCCCTCAGAAGGAGCTGAAGGGATTCCAGAAGGTTTATCTCCAGCCAGGTGAGAGCAAGGATATCAGCATCACCATCAGCAAAGAGGCCCTCAGTTTCTACGATGAGGCATCTTCATCCTGGAAGGCTGAAGCCGGAAAGTTTGAGGCTCTTGTTGGTAATGCAGCCGATAACCTGAAGCTCAAGAAAGCCTTCGAGCTCTTTTAAAAAGAATGATTCGATTCTGAGAAATTGAACGGAGGGGAGAAATAAATATAACGCATAAAAGCTTGTTACGGTGAAACGCCGTAACAAACTTTTATTGTATTCCCATGCTTTTCATCCATTGACAAACTCGTAAAAACCGGGATATTCAAAAATATCAATATCTTGATTATCAGAAGATTAACCAACTTGACGTTGTAAAACACAACGTCAAACTATTATGCGATTTCTATCGCCTATCACCCATCACCAAGTTCGCAGAAACAGGGATACACAAACATCAATATTTTGATTATCAAATGACTACCCATACATCGCGAAACGCGATGCATGGGTACCTGAAGCATTTACTCTTTCCGCAAAAACAATCAACACGCTGATTATCGGTTAGTTAACCCATATAATACGGCAAAACGCCGTACATGGGTGCCCGAAGCATTTACTCTTTCCCAGAAAATAGTCAACGCCCTGATTATCGGAAGTTTTACCCATACGCCCAGAAAGGCTTATTTCATGCCAATCTGCTTCACACGCTGCTCGAACTCTTCCCTGTCACAGATGGCACTATTCTTGATTTTGGCGCGATAATTATAGATAGTGTTCACAGAATAGTGAAGGAACTCGGCAATCTTAGAACTGTCCTCGATGCCCAGACGGATAAGGGCAAAGATACGGAGGGTGGTAGAAAGACGGCTGTCATCTTCGAGCACGATACGCTCTTCAGGCCTCAAGAGGGCATTGAACTCCTCAACAAAGTCAGGGAAGAGCTTCAGGAAGGCGGAATCGAAATACTCATACAGCTCGCCCATGTAGGCCTCGCCAGCCTGCATCTGCTCCAGCAACTTGTTGAGTTCTCTTGCCTTCACCAGTTTCACTACTCGCTTGCGCATGGTCTCTATCTTGTCGACATAGATGGCACAAAGGCGCAGGAATCGACCAATATATACTTCCTTCATCTTGTTACTCTCATTGAGTGACTGGTTCATCTCGTTGAGCGACTGGTTCATCTCGTTAAGACGCTCATTTGCCAACTGCAAGGCATGGTTGGTTTCCTTCAGCTTATGATGGGCCGCAGCAATGCGCTTGCGCTGCTTGTTGACATAGTAGAGCAAGAGCATAACCACAAAGAGAAGCAGGACAGAAAACGCTACCATGAGCCGCAGATGCTGGTTGCTCGAAGAAAGCTCTTTCTGATATCCCTCCTCAATCTGCGTGAGCACAGGCATGATCTGGCGGCTGCGGATAGGCGTATTGAAAATGGTAGCCGACTTCCAGGCAAACTTGATATACTCGTGAGAGCGCTTCTGCTCGCCCGGGTCGGCGTTGAGAAGATTGGCAACTTCCCAGAGAGAACCCTGGTCCATCACAGCCAACTGGACATCGCAGATAGCAGAACGCAAGAGGCAGCTGAGAAACTGCTCTTCATCGCCAAACTGATTGTAGGTCAAGCCGCGATAAAACTGTACAATGGCATACTGATGGGTGCCCGGTTTCGTCATCGCCAGCCGCTTATCGCTCAATCGCAAAGCCTCCTTCATATTGCCTGCATCGCGTGCCCTCACCTCCTGCATCTGCAGATAAAGGTCATCATCATGGCTGAATGTGCTGTCTATTGCAGCCTGATAGGTATTATGCTTGCCGGCATAATATTTCTTCAAAGAGGGAACGTTGGAATAATATGCCATCTCGCCATACAGATGCTGGCAAGCCCAGAGGTAGTTGCGTTTGCCCTCAGCATCAAGATCAGCGATATTGACAGACTTCAGCAGGTCGTACGATTCGGCATAATCGCCCGTGGTAGATTCCTGGAAAGCAAGCAGAGCCTTGGCATTTCCCACCTTCTTTTTATCGCCCATTCTGAAGGCAAGTTCCATACACTGGTTGATGTATTTCAGCGCCATGTCGTTCTTGTAGGAGCGGTATTCCTCAAAGAGCGCAAAACAGGCATCATACTTACTGCTTAGGCGCCTGGCGGTCTTCAGTTTCTGCTCCCAATCGCGAATTCGGGCTTCACGTACCTTCACATAATCAGCCGAATGGGCAATGGCGTTGTCCAGACTCTGAAAAAGTTGCTCTATATTATCTGTTGTTTTTGCTGCAAGAGAAAGAGGCATCAAGACAAAGAGCAGGAAGAAGAATGCCTTTCCCCTTAATTCATTTACGCGATACATCAACTTGATTCCGTTTAAGATTGATTTATTTTCATGAGGTTTCATGTGCAAAAGTAATAAAAAAATCGGAAACGACAAATCAAATATAGAAGAAATGTAGATATCTTCGCATTTTTCGTCTATACCGCATCCACTTTTTATATATCCTCCATTTTTCTTATCCATCTCATTATCAGATATATTCCTATCTAAAAAAGAAAAATTCATCCACATTTTAACATTCCTATCGCGCATCGTATCATCTTTTTTATTATCTTTGCAAAAGATAAACATAAAAATAACAATTAACATAATAAACAATGAGAACAGCACTTTTATCACTCACATTTCTTTTGGCTGGTTCTATGGCAGCACCTGCTTTCGCCCATACCGCAGCCCCTAAGAAAAATGTAACTGCCACAACCAGGAAAGGCAAGATTCTACCCATGAAGGAGTATATCGACCAACTGATGGCGAAGATGACGCTACAGGAGAAGATTGGTCAGCTGAACCTGATGGTAGCTGGCGACATCACCACCGGCGGCGCACTTGATACTCAGGTAGGCAACGATATCGCCCAAGGCAACATGGGCGGAGTTTTCAATATCAAAGGGCTCGACAAGATCAAGGCTCTGCAGGAAATCGCCATCAAGAACAGCCGTCTGGGCATCCCGCTGCTCGTAGGTATGGACGTGATTCATGGTTACGAAACGATGTTCCCTATCCCTCTCGCCCTCTCCTGCTCATGGGATACCGAGGCGATGAAGAAGGTAGGCGAAGTATCAGCCAAGGAAGCAAGTGCCGACGGCATCAACTGGACATTCTCTCCTATGGTAGACATTGCACTCGATGCCCGCTGGGGACGAATAAGCGAAGGAAATGGCGAGGATCCTTATCTGAGCGGCGTGATGGGAGCAGCGATGACCCAGGGCTACCAGGGCGTGGATATGCGCACAGAAGAGATTCTGAGAGCCAACCGCATCATGGCCTGTCTGAAGCATTTTGCCCTGTACGGAGGCGTTGAAAGCGGTAAGGAATATAACACGGTAGATATGAGTCGCGTGCGCATGATGAACCAGTATCTTCCACCTTACGAGGCAGTGGTGAAGGCTGGCGTAGGCAGCGTGATGTCTTCATTCAATCTCATCGACTACACACCTGCTACAGCCAACAAATGGATGATGACCGATGTCTTGAGAAAGCAGTGGGGATTCAACGGTTTCGTGGTTACCGATTACGCTTCTATCGCCGAGATTCTGCAACACGGAACTGCAAAAGACATCCAGGAGGCTTCAGAACAGGCGCTGAAGGCGGGTACCGATATGGACATGTGCTCCAACGCCTTCGTAAAGCATCTGGCTAAGAGCATAGCAGAAGGAAAGGTGAGCGAGGAGGATGTGAACATCGCCTGCCGCCGCATTCTGGAAGCGAAATATAAACTGGGTCTGTTCAGCGACCCTTACCGCTACTGCAACACCAAGCGCAGCAAGAGCGAGATTTATACCGCTGAGAACCGTCAGGCAGCCCGCGATGTAGCAGCAGAGACCTTCGTGCTTCTGAAGAACGAAGGAAATATCCTGCCACTGAAGAAGGAAGGAAAGATAGCCCTGATAGGTCCGCTTGCCGACACCCGAAACAACATAGCCGGTACATGGAGCGTGGCACAGGTACCATCGAAATATACCACCATCAAGGAGGCTATGGAGCATGCACTTGCCGGAAAAGCCACCTTATTATATGCCCAGGGAAGCAATATCTGGCGCAATAAGGAGCTGCAGCAAAACGGCGAATTCGGCAAGCCAATCAACTGGGGCAACGAGGCTGAGATGAAGGCTGAAGCGCTGAAGATAGCCAAAGAGGCCGACGTGATAGTATGTGCTATGGGCGAAAGTGCCGAGATGAGCGGCGAATGCGGTAGCCGTACCAATCTGGAGATGCCGGACGTACAGCGCGAACTGCTTGCCGAACTCCTGAAGACGGGCAAGCCTGTAGTGCTCCTCAACTTTGCAGGCCGTCCTACGGTTCTTACTTGGGAGAAAGCCCATGTACCAGCCATCATGAATGTATGGTTTGGAGGTTCAGAGATGGGCGATGCACTCTGCGATGTCATCTTTGGCGACAAATCGCCATCGGGTAAGCTCACCACTTCGATGCCTAAGACTACCGGTCAGGAGCCTCTCTACTACAACCATCAGAACACCGGCCGCCCTGTAGCAGACGATAATGAGAAGTTTGCAAAGTTTGCCAGCAACTGTCTGGATGTAAGCAATGGTCCGCTCTATCCTTTCGGTTACGGTTTGAGCTATACCTACTTTTCATACAGCAACTTCCGCCTGAGTAGCCAGGAGGCCAGCATCAGCAATGAAGAGGCTACCGAATGGCAGGATGGCAAGAAGATTACAGCTAGCGTCACCGTTAAGAACAACGGCTCCCGCGATGCCGACGAGATTGTGCAGCTCTACATCCGTGACATGGTAGCCAGCATCTCCCGCCCTGTAAAGGAACTGAAAGGTTTCCAGCGCATCCATCTGGCAGTAGGTGAAAGCAAGGAGGTAAGCTTTGATATCACCCCAGATATGCTCAAGTTCTACAACGCAGATCTGAAGCACGTGATAGAACCAGGCGACTTCCAGATTATGATAGGAACCAACAGCAAGGATGTAAAGACAATGAAACTGAACGTGAAATAAACAAGAAAAATCGCCCTGTAAAGAGCAAAGCATAGCTTGAAAGATGCTTTACTTCTTACAGGGCGATTATCATCTACTGAGCCCACTCCAACAGAAGGCTCAGTAATGGATTCTATCCTTCAGGATTACTTAGTCATCTCGAAACCTACACGCATACCATCGTAATTATTGGCGATAGTACCGATAGCGCTGAGGGTAGAACTGCCCTTGAGGGCACCCATGGTCTTGATGAGGTTGAGCAACTTTGTCTGGTCGAAGAGCAGGTTGATGCCGTTGGTAGTCTTCGTAGCATAGCCCGACATACTCAAAAGCAAGCCCTTCATCTGAATGGCATGAGTCTTCTCATCAAAAGTATAATTGCCCTGCCATGACTTGCCATCAATCTTGGCAGCGAAAGTTCCATCAGTTTTGAAGGTGAAATAGGTATTTGAGCCGCTGAAACCAAACTTGCTGTAATACTCACCCAACTTCTCCTCTACCTTGTTGGCAGCAATCTCACCGCCAGCCTTTGCCAGGAGATTCTCAGAAGTAAAGGCGCATCCCGGCTTGCTGTACTTCCAGGTATGGGCACAGAGATCCTGCTTGCTGAAGGTACCTGAACCGATTACATTATTCAGAATGCCATTGATAATGCTGCTACCTGCAGAACTGCTGCTGTTAGAGTTTCCGCCCAGTACAGCACCCAAGATACCTGCAACGGCTGAGCCTGCATTGCTGGTTGTTGCAGCAGTTGTTGTTGCAGAAGTTGTAGTTGTTGCTGCTGTAGTGCTAGATGCTGCAGAAGTTGTTTTCTTTGTAGAAGTCTTCTTTGTTGTCTTCTTAGCCGTTTTCTTAACCGGCATCATCTCAGACATTGAGGCATTGAGCGCTGCCTCGTTCATAGCGCTTGCGTTGCTGCCAGCTGTGCATGCGAGCACGAGGGCAGCCAAAAGAAATACCTTTTTCATTGCTTTCTATATATTTATTTTTATCACTCTTATTTATATATACCCAATACTTCCTATTGTTCTTTCGGGTGCAAAGTTCGCAAAAAAATCGGAAATACGATAAGAGAAATCCCTATTTCGCGGTATGAATCTCCCTAAAAACTCAGCATTTCTGCTCTTTCTACGTTATTATAGACGAATACTATGACAATTCGTTTAAAAGACTATGAAAAAATCGTTCAGGAAATGATAATTATCGGTCTAAAGGAGGGGAAACTGTTCAATCGTTTGCACTTTTTTTTGACATACATCAAAAAATAACGAATAAAACACGTATTTTCATGCATTTTGTACCTAGAAATAGGTAGAAAACCCCTATCTTTGCAAGCGGTTAACAAATATCAATAGGTTATGAATGATTTAATTAAGGTAAATTCAGAAAATCAGAATCAGGCTATCGATAGATGCCAACAGATTCTTCAGGATCGCCGCGAGGCTCTTGCCTCTAAGGCAAAGAGAAGAGGTTAATACTCTTCGGAAACATGACGTAAAGGAGGGAAGATGATGCTCTTATACAATATAAAGATGCATCCTTTCTTTTTAAAGAGAGATTTTCGAAACGACTCTTAAATGATGAGTTTCAAAAATTTTGGGAAAAGAAAAAAACGTAAAAATCCCGTTGTCAGCCATCTGGCTTGTACAACGGGATTTTTTCATTTATTATTCAAGTTTATTATATCAAGTCCGAGATTTTACTTCTCGTTCTTCACTGCCTTCATGATGATCTCGAAGTGATTACCACTCTTCAAGATGACATTCTTCAGGAAGTCTGAAATCTCAGATGCCTTCAGATTCTTCACCATCTCCTTGTAATCGCTATGAGTATCAACACCCATACGCTCGTATGTGCTCAACGCACCAAGCCAATAAACATTGGTTTTTTCGCTAACAGCAGCCTGCTTCAGGAGAATCTCCTTCACCTTCAGAAGGTCTTCTGCATTTGGCTGGGCTACGGTCTCTTCCATACCCTTGAAGAAGTAAGGAATAGCGATATCCGACTTCTCTGGGTTCAACTGAGCCACGGCTGAAATAGAGATGGCAGCCTTGTTATCATAATCGCGAAGCAAACCATAGTTTGCTCCTGCATGATAAGCAGCGCTGAGTTCCTCACGGATAGTACGCAAATACTTCATCTCCAGCAAACGGGCAGAAACATCAGCAAGAACAGAATTCTTCAAGGTGAATGGCGCCTTGGTATACCAGATCTCTGTTGCCTGGTTCTGTGGGTTCTCCATTGCCTTGGTAAAGACATTGCTTACCTTACCATTAGCATAAGGAATCTGCTTGTTCTTAAGCTTGAAGCCATTGTTTGGCAGACTGGCGATATACTGCTCGATGAGTGGGAGGAGAGTCTTCTCATCATAGTTACCTACGAAATAGAAGGTGAAGTCCTTGGCATTGCCGTAGAACTGCTTACCAATCTCCAGGATACGGTCGTAGTTGATATCCTTTATATCGCTTGCCTCTGGCACACGGGCAAGTTTGCTACCCAAATAGAGGGTGCTCTGAACAGAATCCTGATATACGAGGTTTGGGTTGTTGCTCTTGTTGGCAAGAACAGTAGCCACCATACTCTTCATATTGTCGAAGCTCTTCTGGTCCTTGCTTACTGCGGTCATCTTGAGATAGATGAGCTGCATCAGGGTTTCGATGTCCTTAGGAGTAGAATAACCCTTCAAACCATGATTGAAAGGACTCAAGCTGAACGAAACACCAGCCTGCTTACCTGCCAAAGCCTTATCAAGCTCATTGCTTGAGAAATCGCCAAGACCACTAGCATTGAGCACATCTGCTGCAAATGCAGCATTCAGGAAGTCTTCCTTGCCGAAAGTAGAATAGCCCACATTGGCTGACGCTGCGAAAGCAATCTCATTGTCCTTGAAATCGGTCTTCTTCAATACCACCTTAGCGCCATTAGAAAGAGTCAACTCCTTGAAGCCCAACTTCTTGTTCTCAACAGTTTTCTTAATCTTACCAGCCTTAGGAGCCTGAGCGATGAGAGGTTCCTGCTTAACATTATCCACATAAGCCTCGAGCTTTTCAGCACGTACCTGCTTTACGATTGCAGAGAGTTCCTGCTCGGTAGGATAAACGGCACCAGCCTGCTCGCGCATCATAACCAATGATACAAGGTTGGTATCGCTCTGGCAAACCAACTGCTTGGCATAGCTGTTGATAACCTCAAGAGGCAAGTTTGGAACTACCATCTTCCAGATCTGGCTCTCCTCTTCTACTGACGGAATAGGCTCGTTAGAAGTGAAGTTATCCACATACTGGGTGGTAAACTGCTCGTTCTTCATCTTATCCTTGTTGGCAAGAGCCTTGTCAACCTGGCTCATGAATTCATCCTTGGCACGCTGATACTCAGTAGCTGTGAAACCGAACTCATGCATACGCTGTGCCTCGCGGAGAACAGCAGCATAAGCCTCCTTAATCTTTCCTGGCTTAGCCACACCGGTAAGGGTGAAAGCATCCTTAGTGCTTGAAATCAGGTATGAACCATCACCGGCACTTGCCTGGAGATATGGACAGTCTGGCTCCAATGCCTTCTCAGCATAACGGGCAGCCATCATTGAAGAAATCACGTTATCCATGTATCCCTTCAGGAGATAGCTCATATTGCCCTTCAGAGAATCTGGCACAGCATTGTGCTTCATATAAATCTGGAAGAGATCAACCTGCTGCTCCTTATCCTTGTCGATAACATAGATGGCTGAATCATTATCAGATACTTCTACCTTCTCTATCTTAGCGGCATTCTTAGGTACCTTGATACCTGAGAAGAGTTCCTTAATCTTAGCTTCGATATGATTTACATCTACATCACCCACGATGATAATAGCCTGATTGTCTGGACGATACCATTTGCGGTAGTAAGCACGGAGAGTTTCTGGCTTACAACCATCGATAACGCTCATCAAACCGATAGGGAAACGGTAGCCATACTTTTCGCCCTGATAGAGCTTAGGAAGTGAACGCTCTATCATGCGCTGCTGACCTACAATGCGCATACGGTACTCATTGTGTACCACATCGCGCTCGTCATTGATGGCTTCCTTGGTAAGAGAGATACCGTTGCTCCAATCCTTGAGAATGAGCATGCATGAATCTACGGCTGTAGGGCGGGTAGTAGGTACATCGGTGAAGTAATATACGGTTTTCTCTACGTTGGTATAAGCATTGAGATTTCTACCATACTCCACTCCGATGCTCTGCAGGTAATCCTGGAGGGAATTACCTTTGAAGTGATCGGTACCGTTGAAGGCAAGGTGCTCCAAGAGGTGAGCCAAACCGCGCTGGTCATCATTCTCATTGATAGAACCCACTTTCTGTGCGATGTAGAAACTGGCTACATGCTCAGGATAACTGTTGTGACGAATGTAGTAAGTCAATCCATTATCAAGACGACCTATCTTCACATTCTTGTCTACCGGAATAGCTGGCATCTGCTGTGCCATCGCTGTACCTGCAGAAAGGAACAGCACAACTGCTGCAAAAATCTTTCTTAGTTTCATCTGATTTTAATTATTTATATATTTATTGTTTTCTATATCATTCTTTCTATATACCTTATTATATATATCATGCTACTTAACAAGTTCACCTATATATAACGGCAAAACCTGTGACATGGTTACTGTCTGCGATGCAAAATTAAGAAAAATAAAAAAGATTTGCAAACATTTTAGAGAATATCTTCCCGATGTATGCAAATCTTAACCTAAAACTAACATTGGAGGCAGAAAACCAATCCTAACCTACATGAAAACTCTTCATCCATGAACCTCTGAAGAGGCGGATAAGGAAGAGGATTCCCCTGAATGTGAGTTCGGTAGCCATCGCTATCCATACTCCCTCCAAGCCATAGCTCTTGGAAAGAGCATAAGCCAGAGTGAGGCGCACCAGCCACATGGTACCGAGATTGATCATCGCCGGTTTTCTGGTATCGCCCGCTCCTACACAAACACAATAGGTCACGATGCTAGCTGCAAAGAATGGTTCAGCAAAAGCCTCGATGCGCAAACAGATGGTACCCATCTCACGGATACTTTCTACCGGAGAAAGAACGCCAATCATCTCAGGAGCAAAGACATACATCACCACTCCCATCACAGCCATCACAGCCATTCCAAGTCCTACTGTCATATAGGCAAAATTCTTGCACAAACCTACTCGACCTGCTCCATGCGTCTGTCCCACCAGAGTAGTAGCCGCATCACCAATACCATAGCCCGGCATATAGCAAAGACTCTCTGCCGTAATAGCAAAAGAATGGGAAGCAATGGCTATATTGCCAAGAGGTGCCACAATCATGGTACTCACTATCTGCGCCCCGCTCATCAATATGTTCTGTATGGCTATCGGAATGCTGATTTTACAGGCATTATGAACATACGACCTGACCCAACGGAAACGGACATGGTCCTGACGGAGATTCAGTATCTTATTTTTGAAACCAGCAAGATAAAGATTAGGCAGAGAGATGCAGACATAAGCCATCGCCGTTCCTAAGGCGGCCCCCACAACACCCAACTTCAGGATATAGATAAACAGGTAATTGAATATCACATCGCAGATGCAGATCAATACAGCCATCACACTAGGCGTATGCATATTGCCCGCAGATTTCAGCATCATCTCGGATATATGATAAAGGAAAACGAATGGAAGCACCAGACCGTATATCAGAAAATAGCGAGAGGAATTGGTGGCTATATCAGCACCTCCACCCAGCCAATAAGGCAGATAAGCATGAATGCCGACACAGAGAAGAGAAACAAAAATG
>SKER01000474.1_pt1 | contig 46737 bp, 49 predicted proteins | sample 4826961 | NCBI WGS metagenome assembly SKER01 (sample SAMN11008804, study PRJNA524170) | human gut metagenome | biome: Human fecal sample; material: Feces; isolation source: fecal sample from pouch patient p47 | host: Homo sapiens | place: Israel: Tel-Aviv | collected 2016-11-16 | reverse complement strand
GGATTAACCCATTCAACCAGCCAGGGGTTGAAGCTTACAAGGTAAACATGTTTGGCCTGTTAGGCAAGCCTGGTTACGAAGAAGTTGGCGATAAGCTGCGTAAGGAAATGGAAGAAAATAAGTAATGAACCAACAATGGTTACAAAAAACTAGACAGGGTCTTCAGAAAAGAATTGCTGTTTGGTTGGTGTTAACAATTTGCTTTGCCATTATTAACCGACTAATGACAATGCCGTTGTTGAAGTGGGTAACGCTGATTGGCGTTGCTTATACCATTATTCTAATTGGCTTATGGTGTTATTTCACAATTAAACAATTACGGTGAATATTCACTATAAAAAGAGTCCAACGTCACTATGGCGTTGGACTCTTTTACTAGCGTGTGCTTTCTTGAATTAATCCATTCATGAAATGTTTAACAGAAACTTGACCACCACGCTTGGCACGGTGCTCTAAATAGTTAATCTCATGGTGGACATTCTTGTACTCAAAAATATTATTAGCATATTCTAAAATAATTTCGTTTTCGGGATAGTCAATACACATGTGGGCAAGGTTACATAACGCGGTTTTAATGTCACGACGTATACGTTGCAGAATGATCTTTTTGCCGTGCTCATCACAATGATATGTTTCCTGAAAATCGAATTGTTCAAAGACAATATTACGTTCAATCATGATGTTAACAATTCTGATAATATCCTGGGCCCCAGTCCCAGAGGTAATGCCGAGAAAGCGGAGGATGGACTTTACGCTATCTTTTTCCTTACTTTTAAAATTGATATTAGTGGTATTACGGTTGGCTGCTCCAGAAACCAGGTCCAGGATTTGCAGCATCCGGTTAGACATGTTGATGTTTTCGCCAACCAGACGGATGATTGTTTTAACTTCAGCAACGTTAATGGGCTTTTCAAGACAAAAATCAGCCCCGGCAGAATAACATTTAGTCCGCGTACCAGGATCGACCGCTTGGCCAATCATGATGAAATGAGGGTAGTGGTTGCTTTGCTGAATCCTTTTAATGAGGTCTAAGCCATTAATTTGAGGTAAATTGAGATTTACAAACATAATATCGACGCTTAGACGGATGACATCGTCAAAGGCCTGTTCAGCATTATAGGTGGCGCCAACCACTGAATTGTTGAAGTCATTTTCAATCACGTCCTTGAGTAGGTCGATTACAGATTCACTGTCATCTACAATATAGAAATTCATCTTCCAACCTCACTTTGAACTTTTTTGATATTTTGCGAAGTATTTTGAAACTTACCTAAACATGCTACCTTTATTAAAAAACAATTGCAAATTACCAAAGCTAACTTGTGAAAATTGCAATCTGACGAACATTATACTATAACTAGGAATGAAGGCGTTTTCTGTTATCGGTATTGTTAATCGCTTGTGAATAAAAAAATAATCTTTTTGCTGAATCATATTGAAGTAAAGTGATGTTTTTTGAAAACGCCCTCTATGATAGTAACCGTAAAGAATTTCAAGGAGGAATTACTTATGGCATTCAATTTACGTAATCGTAGTTTTTTAACTCTTGCAGACTTTAACAAGCGTGAAATGGAATACATGCTTAACCTTGCTGAAGATTTGAAGAAGGCTAAGTATGCTGGTACTGAAGGCAAGAACCTTGAAGGTAAGAACATTGCCTTAATTTTCGAAAAGAGTTCAACTCGTACTCGTTGCTCATTCGAAGTTGGTGCTAAGGATGAAGGTGCTCATGTTACATACCTTGGCCCATCAGGCTCACACATTGGTCACAAGGAATCTGTTAAGGATACTGCCCGTGTTCTTGGTGGTATGTTTGATGGTATTGAATACCGTGGATTCTCACAACGTAGTGTTGAAACTTTGGCTAAGTACTCAGGTGTTCCTGTATGGAACGGTTTAACTGACGAAGATCACCCAACTCAAGTATTGGCTGACTTCTTAACTGCTCACGAAGTATTGAAGAAGCCTTACGAACAAATCAAGTTCGCCTTTGTTGGTGATGGTCAAGATAACGTATCTAACGCTTTAATGTTAGGTGCCGCTGTTATGGGTATGGAATACCATGTTGTAACTCCTAAGGAATTGAACCCAACTAAGGAAGTTCTTGACAAGGCTAACGCTATTGCTGCCGAAACTGGCGCTAAGATCGTTGTTTCTAACGATATTAAGGAAGGCGTTAAGGGCATGGATGTTATCTACGCCGATGTTTGGGTATCAATGGGTGAATCAGACGACATGTGGGAAAAGCGGATCAAGCTTCTCAAGCCTTACCAAGTTACTAAGGAAGTTATGGACGCTACTGAAAATCCTAATGCTATCTTCGAACACTGTCTTCCAGCATTCCACAACCTTGACACTGAAGTAGGTAAGGAAATCTACAAGAAGTTCGGTCTTAAGGAAATGGAAGTTACTGACGAAGTCTTCGAAAGCAAGCACTCAGTTGTATTCCGTGAAGCTGAAAACCGGATGCACACCATCAAGGCTGTTATGGTTGCAACTTTAGGTGAACACAACTAAGGAGGACTTCTAAATGGCTAAAGTAGTTGTTGCCTTGGGTGGAAATGCCCTTGGTAAGTCTCCTGAAGAACAATTAAAGCTAGTTAAGAACACTGCTTCATCATTGATCGGTTTAATTGCTGCTGGTAACCAAGTTGTAATTTCACACGGTAATGGTCCTCAAGTTGGTGCAATTAACTTAGGAATGAACTTTGCTGCTGAAAATGGTAAGACTGCCGCCTTCCCATTCCCAGAATGTGGGGCAATGAGTCAAGGTTACATTGGTTACCATCTTCAACAAAGTTTGCAAAACGAACTTCACCGTCGTTGGATGAATAAGAATGTTGCTACTGTTGTTACTCAAATTGCAGTTGATCCTTCTGACCCAGCATTCCAAAACCCATCCAAGCCGGTTGGTGATTTCTACACTAAGGAACAAGCTGACCAAATTGCTAAGGAAAAGGGCTACACCTTTAAGGAAGATGCTGGACGGGGCTACCGTCAAGTTGTTCCTTCACCACTTCCAAAGAAGATTATGGAATTAAATTCCATCAACACTTTGATTGAAGCCGGTGACTTAGTAATCGCTGGTGGTGGTGGCGGTGTTCCCGTTATCATGACTGATGATGGCTTGCAAGGTGTTCCTGCTGTTATTGATAAGGACCGTTCAAGCGCCCTCTTAGCTGATAACATTAGTGCTGATTCTCTCATTATCTTAACCGCCGTGGATCATGTTTACGTTAACTACGGCAAGCCTGACCAAAAGGCTCTTAAGACTTTGAACGTTGAAGAAGCACACAAGTACATGGATGAAAAGCAATTTGCTGCTGGTTCTATGTTACCTAAGATTGAAGCTTGCTTGTCATTTGTTAAGGGTCACCCAGAACGGAAGGCATTAATCACTTCTCTGGATGGCTTGGACGATGCACTGGCTGGTAAAGTTGGTACTATTATCCGTGACAACTAATCAATAAATGTTTCTCTTACGAAAACTCCCTTGGTATTGCCAAGGGAGTTTTTGTGTTACACAGCATTAAAAGTCGAAAGACGCTAACTCGACAAACGTCGAATGTTAGCGCCTTAAAGAAAATTGTTATTTCTAATCTTGGATGTGTTTGGGCATTGGATGAATATTGATGACACAGACCGCAAAGACAACGAGAATTGAACCTAGAATGTCAGCCCAGGTCATATGCAAATTGAAGAGCAGCACGGAACCAATCGTTGCTGATATTGGCTCAAAGGCATCCATCAAACTAAATGTCGTAGCATCAATATATTTCAGAGCACTATTAGCAAGATAAAATGGAATGATTGTTCCGATAATTAGAATCCCGGTACAGCAAATCCATACACCAGATACGTTTGGAATATGGGGTTGTTGAGGGTGAATAGCAAGTAATACAATGCCAACAAAAAGAAGTCCCCAAGCGGTCACTACTAATGCCGGTACCCGTCCGGTGCGGAGCATATTTTGTGGGATTAAGGTATTGGTGGCAACACCAATTGCCGAAATGAATCCCCAAAATAAGACCGCTGGAGTGACAGCTAAATAATTTAACCGGCCATGAGTCGCAATAATGAAAACACCAAAGAAGGCGAGAATTGCACAAATAATTTCAATCCTACGGGGAGGCTCATGCCGGAAGGCAGCTAGATAAGCGATAATAAAGAATGGCCCAAGAAACTGTAAGACCGTGGCAATGGAGGCATTGCCCTTTTGTACCGCCATAAAGTAAGCAAACTGGACCGGTACCAATCCAATTACCCCGTAGGCGAAGATTACCCATGTGTCATGTAAATTACGAAAGACGTGGAAGGGATGATCACCGTGAAGCCAACTGATTAGTACCATGATGGCGCCACCTAAAATCAGTCGCCATTGGGTTAGCCACAGTGAGGTAATAGAAGTACTGATGTTGAAGAGGGCCTTAGCAAACAAACCTGAAATTCCCCAGAATGTACAGGCAGTGATCACCATTGTTAAGCCCAGCGCTTTTTTGTTGTTTTTCATGTGTGCTCATTATCCTTTACTTAAATATACCAATTTATTCTAACATGAATTAAAGGTAATCAAAAAGGACGAATCGCGCCCTTTTTAGAATTAGGCCAATTGTCCTCTGGTGAAAATTATTATTCTTGACTGTTACTTTGTGACGATATTTGACTTGTTGGTGCATGCTGGTAAATGGTCCGGACATTTTGGACATCCACTGGCTGAATAGAATAAAACGAACCAGCTGGTTGCATAACGGATTGCCCATTATTATGTTGAAGCCCAATGGCGTGTCCTAACTCGTGCTCTGCTGTATTAACAATTCGTTGTTGAGAATATCCATAAGCCGGATTGAGCAGGTAGTTAGCGTTCAACTCAACAGTAGCATGTTCAAAATAACCAGTTAAGGTGTTAACTTCCATCTGAGTGAGTCCGGCAGCTCCATCATTATTTTCGCTAATGGCCTTCACAATAATATCGGCTTTATCGCGATTAGTGGTTATCTTAAATGTAAATACACCTGTTTGGTTCCACTGCTGGATTGCTGTATTAGTAGCGTTTTTCAAGACTGGGTTACTTAAGTCTAAGTAAATTGAAGCCGATTTATTTGTCCACCGGCCTTCAGATTTCTTAGCCGATTTAACGTTCGTCGAACTATCAGCTCGTAAATTTGCCTTTTTGGTGGGGCGACCACTAATTCGGTCCACTAATAGTTGTGTTCTAATTTGTGCCTCATGAATCATGACATTTGTGTATTGTTCCACGAGGGGATTAGTTTGGTAGAACCACATGAAGAGGCCGATTAATAAGAGATAGAACAGAGTTAGCGAGAATTTAGAACGTTTCGTAATCGTTCACCTCCGATATTTCAGTATTGTAATGAAAGTAATGAAAAAAGTCTATTATTTTGTTGATCCTAATCTAAGAGTAGTCATCCACTAACAAGGTGCGGTAAAATGAAAGTGGTTACAAGGGAGGGATTGAAATGACTGCATTTAAGGTAAAAGTCCAATTAAGCTGGGGACCGACAAAAGAGTATTTAATTGCCAATGACGTTGAACCAGGGTTACAGCATCGCTATGAAACGCGTAAACATTGGCAAAATGTGATGGATAATGCCTTGATTAATGTACCTGTTGCACCTTATCTGCCAAGTAATAAACATGTGCCACCAATTGCTACTGGAAGGGTTATTAAAGTCACTGTGGCTAGTGAAGAAGAGATGCAGTTATTAAGGACACGGAGTCAATTTATTATGGCTGATATTTGGCAGAAGCATGATACGGCCGGTAATTATAATTTCCTTCACCATGATTATGAAAAGTGGACTCAACGGCAAATTTATGCTGATGTGGACTATTGGTGCACTGGTGCTCATCATCCCATCATTACTTGGGTTACTCGTCAACGGATCAAGTATCAATGGCATTTGTATAATCAAGAAACAGCTCGTTGAACGTATGTTCGAAAAATGTGTTATACTATGTCTGGTGATGATTATGGAAACGCCCAACGATAGTGCCAAACTGATTGTACAAAGACTTCAATCCCACTTTAAGCGCTTACCACATACTCGTTATTGGATGGTAGTGGTAAATAATCGTTATGATCGACAATATAATTTTTTCATTGAAATGAGTCATCGTCAGCGATGTACTCGTTCTATCCCGTTACATTCAATTACTGACTATTCGCTAATCAACCTGGAGCATGTTATTCAGCAGGTTCACCTGCAAAACAAACTTCCAATTCATTTTCGGGGCTTTGGTGATCAGCAGCGGTGGCCAGAAAGTGGGCGGTTGATCCGGGCTCTTTAAAAAAGGGTTGACTAATTTCCGCAAGCCTTGTATAGTAATTATGTTGTCTTATTGGGAATTAGCCAAGCTGGTAAGGCAGTGGACTCTGAATCCATAATGCACTGGTTCGAATCCAGTATTCCCAATTTTTATTTTTGATTCGTTAGGCATTATTGCCTAGCGAATTTTTATTTTGATGTTCAATGCCTTAAGTGGAAGGACGTTATCATGGCAAGTAACTCAGATTCTATTTACTACGTTTTAACGAAAATTAAGCGGCATCCTGAACTGATTCTAGCGGAACGCCCGCGATATACTAATACTTTGATGATTATTATTGATGATCACCTTAAAATTGCGGATGCTGCTTTCTATTTTCCTAACAATCGATTGATGGTTAATCGTTTGTCGAATGATTTTGTCGCTAAAAACGATGATTTGCTGGAAGCTTACTTTCATGAAGTCGCCGGTAACGAGAAAAGTTACCACAATGTTTGGGTGACAACCAGTCACGTTACTGATCAGCATGCCTTTTTGCTGGAACTTTCCTTTGAATAGATAAATAAATGCGTGATGGTTAATTGACAAAGTTAATTGTCATCACGTATAATTCTATTTGGACGTTTTTATTGCCCGCTGGTCAAATTGGTTAAGACGTCGCCCTCTCAAGGCGGAGTTACGGGTTCGATCCCCGTGCGGGTGATTTATTAGTTGACAATAGTGTTGATATAACAATAAAAGCAGGTTGGTGGATTTCCACCAACCTGCTTTTTCACATAACAAATAGGGTGTATGACTAAATAATTAATGGATCATACACCCGGTTGTTAACTATTCAAATTGACCACTGGTGATGTTCATGTGTTGAACATTGCCAGAAGTTGGATTGTATTGGTACAAGCCACTCAAATGAGAAACGGTATTATCATCGTTATTATTCCGAATCTCGATTTGGTAGTTTTCGTTATTTTTCTTCGTAACAATGTATTGATCATTAGTTTGTTGTTGAACACCACTGGCTTTGAAGAAACCATTTAATACATTTTCCTCAGATTGTGGTTGTTGTGTAGTTACCTGTTGACTAGTTATTACGTTAGAACTTGATTGACTTGCTTGCGTAGCAACCGGTTGTTGTTGTGTTTGGACAGGAGACTGAATTGCAACGCTATTATTAATGGCAGCGTGGCTTTCACCCGTTGTGGCCACTTTTTGACTACTATTGCTGGTTTGGGCCGTCTTATTATTGTTCTTAACAACTTTAGCGCTCGTAGCGTGGTGAACATGTGAAGCAGGTGCACTACTGTTGGCAGCACAGCCAGCCAAACCACAAGCCATCAGAATTGCAATTGAACTCGTTAATATTTTATTCATCTTCATGAACAAGACCCCCCTTTGGACTCCACTCATTGTTTCCTCACTTCTATTGTAACTCATTAGCAATCAATTTGTAACATTTATGTAATGTTTATTGTAATTAATTTGCTAACAAGAAAACTAGTTGCTTTGTTTGCAATCAAAATAAATGATGATAAAATAGTTACGCACCTAATCATTATGTACCTAATTAATTTTGGAGACGAGTTATGAATATTAATCAGGATGACATTCTTTTTATTAAACTATTCCGTTTTGTGACGAATATTAATGAGATTGCCCACAAAGTCCAATCGAGTGGGTTCCGTGGTCAGGGGCGTATTATCCACTTGTTAGCGCAAGAAGGGGAACCACTGACACAAAGAGAATTAGCAGAACGAGCCCACATCAAGCCCGGTTCGTTAAGCCAGCTTCTGGAGCGGATGGACCGGCAGAAAATTATTGCTCGTCATCGCTGCTCAAACGATCGACGAGTAGTGAAAGTGTCTTTAACAGCTAAGGGACAGTCGATGTACGATCAAATTAACCAACAACGGGTCGAATTTGAACAGAATTTAACTAAAGACTTGACGGATGGGGAACGACAACATTTTTGTCAGGTGTTAGATCGGATGGAACACAGTTTACAGCATTACTATGGTGATCAGTTAGAGAAGGGGATGAACAAACACCATGATTAAAATTGCACGCAAGAACTTAGTCGGGTGGGCGACCACATTAGCAGTCTTCTTTCTTTTGATTCAAGTCGCTTGTGATCTGTACCTCCCAACCATTACCTCCGACCTGGTCGATCGCGGAATTATGCAACAGAACCTGTCATATGTCTGGCACCAGGGAGGCATGATGTTATTGGTAGCTGCTTTGGGCCTCCTGGCAGCCGCTGGTAACGTGTACTTTGCAGCTACACAATCGATGCAAGTGGGTGAAAAGCTTCGTAAGCAGATCTTTCATCATGTTTTACTTTTTTCTAGTCGTGATATGAGTGAATTTGGTGACTCTTCATTAATTACCCGGTCAACCAACGATGTTGTCCAAGTACAAAACGTGATGATGCAGGTCTTACGGATGATGCTCCAATCACCAATTATGTTAGTGGCTGCCTGTGTATTGGCCTACTACCGGGAACCACGGTTAACGGTTGTCTTCTTGATTTCATTACCAATCTTGGCAATCGTTGTGATCATTGTGATGGCGTTGGCAGTGCCGTTATTCAAGAGCATCCAGGCAAAAACGGACCGGATTAACTTGATCTTTCGTGAAGGACTAACCGGAGTTCGGGTGATTCGGGCCTTTCGTCAGGACCAACGGGAACAAGACCGTTTCCAAAAAGCCAATAATGATTACACGACGACGGGAATTAAGGCATTTACACTGGTGTCATTTTTGTTTCCAGTAATGACTTTAATCCTCAGCTTAACTAACGTGGGAATCATCATGATGGGTTCACACCTCATTGCCAATATGACCATGCAAGTAGGGAATTTGATTGCGTTCTTAACGTATGCTACCCAAATCATGATTAGTTTTATGATGCTCGGAATGATCTTCGTGTTTATTCCCCGGGCTTCTGCATCAGCAGCACGGATCAATAAAGTGCTGGACCATAAGCCAAGTGTTGCCGACCTTCCAGTCGATCAGCAAACCCATATTGCCAAAGACGCGCCGGCTTCACTAGACTTTACGAACGTTAACTTCCGCTATGCCGGTGCTGAAAAACTAGCATTGCAGAATCTGAACTTCCATGTTGGTGCCGGACAGACCTTAGCAATTATTGGTGGGACCGGTTCAGGAAAATCGACTCTTGTGAACCTTATTCCCCGCTTGTTTAATATTGAAAGTGGTGAAATTAAGGTTGATGGGGCACCAATCGACCGACTGAACCAGCACGAGTTGCACTCCCATATATCAATTACTCAGCAAAAGGCCGTTCTATTTAGTGGAACGATTCGCTCAAATCTTGAGTTTGGTAATCCTGATGCGACCGATAAAGAAATGTGGCATGCGTTAGAAGTTGCTAAAGCAGCCGATTTCGTTAAAGAAGCTGGCGGACTAGATGCCGAAGTTGAACAAAATGGGGATAACTTCTCTGGTGGCCAACGTCAGCGGTTAGCAATTGCCCGGACGATTATTCGGCACGCGTCGATTTATATTTTTGATGACTCATTCTCAGCATTGGACTTTAAGACGGATGCTGAGTTGCGGCAAGCTCTGCACAAAGATTCAATGATCAAGCAGGCGGTAAGCGTGATTGTTGCCCAACGGGTTTCCACTGTGGCGGATGCTGACCTCATTATTGTGTTAGATGATGGAAAAGTAGTTGGTCAGGGAAGTCATCAAGAGTTAATGGCGAATAATGAAACTTACCGCCAGATTGTTTACTCGCAAATTCAGAAAGGGGATGACGAGAATGCATAACGCACCACGACGGAGAAATAAGCCTCAACACTTCTGGCCGACGTCGAAACGGCTGATTGCATATCTTCGTCCCTGGGCAGCGGGCGTGGTAATTTCCATTTTGCTCGCGATTGCCTCGGTTATTCTTTCTATCCTTGCTCCAAAGATCTTAGGTGAGGCAACGACCATTATCTATAACGGGGTAATAAAGGGCGCCGCACTGATCAAAAATGGTCACCATATTACTAGTTTCCCAATTGATTTTCACCGGATCTTTATTATTGGTGTTACGGTCGTTCTATTGTATGTCTTTTCAGGACTGTTCTCCTTTATTCAACAGATTATCATGACCAGGATCTCGCAACGGGTTGTGTATAACTTGCGACAAGATTTAAAGGCCAAGATGGCCCGGGTCCCAGTGAAGTTTTACGATAACCACAGCAACGGGGATATTATGAGCCGGATGGTTAATGATATGGATAACATTGCCGGAACTCTCCAGCAAAGTTTGATCCAATTAATTACCAGTGCCATTACCTTCGTTGGGGTCCTCGTGTTAATGTTGACCATTAGCTGGCAGTTGACACTGGTAGCGATGGTTATGTTACCGCTGAGTGGATTATTAGTTGCTTTTGTTGCCCCAACTGCGCAACGGCTCTTTGGTCGTCAACAGGCAGAGCTCGGGAAAATTAATGGGCAGGTCGAAGAAAACTATGCTGGTCATACTATTGTTAAGACTTTCAATAAGGAAGCTACTGAAGAAGCAAACTTTGCCAAGGCAAACCACAATTATTATCGAGCTGCTTGGAAAGCCCAGTTTTTCTCCATCTTAATTTATCCACTAATGAACTTCATTCGGAATTTAGGATACGTTTTGGTGGCTGTCGTCGGTGCTATTCAAGTGATTCATGGACAAATTACGCTTGGTAATGTTCAGGCATTTTTGCAGTATACCAACCAATTTTCTCAGCCAATTACGCAGATTGCTAACTTGAGTAGTACCATTCAACAAACGATTGCTTCGGCGGAACGGATCTTTGCTGTTCTGGATGCGGAGGAAATGACACCATCTGATGCTGATCCAACGCAAATTCAAGAGGAGCCCTTACCAAAGGTGGAATTTAAGGATGTTAAGTTCTCCTATGGTGATGGGCCACTGATTGAAAACTTTAATTTAAAGGCGCCAGTTAACCAAACGGTCGCTATTGTTGGTCCAACCGGGGCCGGGAAAACGACCATTATTAACCTTTTGGAACGGTTTTATGATGTCAAGGATGGTCACATTTACTTGGACGGTCGTGATACACGTTCAATGACGCGGCCAGAACTGCGGAAGCACATTGCAATGGTCTTGCAGGATACCTGGCTATTCACCGGGACAATCTTTGATAATATCAAGTATGGGCGTGAAGACGCGACTGAAGAAGAGGTTTATCAGGCTGCTCGAATGGCGCATGCTGATGGCTTTATTCGTGAATTACCTGATGGGTATCAAACGGTATTAAACGAGAGTGCCTCGAACATTTCACAAGGCCAGCGGCAGCTTTTGACCATTGCCCGGGCTTTCTTGGCTAATCCAGAAATTTTGATTTTGGATGAGGCCACCAGTTCCGTTGATACCCGAACTGAATCCTTAATTCAGCGGGCGATGACGGAACTGCAAGCTAACCGGACAAGCTTTGTTGTTGCTCACCGGCTTTCGACTATTCGGAATGCTGAACAAATCATCGTTGTTAACCATGGGCACATTATCGAAACTGGTAATCATGAGTCATTAATGGCCCAACATGGTTTTTATGCTGACCTCTACAACAGTCAGTTTGTTGGTAATAACTTATAAAATAACAAGACAGCGAAGAATAATTGCGTTCTCCGCTGTCTTTGTGTATACAATATTAGCAGTTAATTCGTAAAGGAAAGGTGAATATGAATCAGTATCCCAAAACACAACAATTATTAGTTAATTTAGTTCATCAACACATTGTTCCGGGAATTTCATATTGCTTATTTGATGGAGAGCAGACCATTCGCAAAGTGATGGGAGAGGCGGCGTGGTTGCCGGAAGAAGAACCTCTCCGTTCAGGAATGCAGTATGATCTGGCATCACTGACAAAGGTTGTGGGTACGGTACCGGTAATCCAACAATTAATGCAACGGCGATTGGTCAGCCTTGATGATCCGGTCACTCGTTTTTTGCCTGAGTTTACTGATTCTCGGCCAACCGTTCGCAACCTATTAACGCATACATCAGGTCTTCATGGTTATATTCCTCATCGCAATCAATTAGGTCCTCAAGAACTAAAACGGGCTTTCATTACTACCCAGCGGGTTGACGATAGTTTTAACCGGCAGATTCGATATGCGGATGTCAACTTTTTATTGTTGGGTTGGATCATTGAACAGGTAACGGGAGAATCGGTTGCTCATGCTATCCGGGAATTAGTCACCCAACCACTGGGAATGGCAGATACTAGCTATCATCCATCAGCTGTGAATGCCGTACCAACAGAAAAGCAAGCGGTCCGTGGGGTCATTCGTGGACAATCCCATGATCCGAAGGGGTATATTCTAGGCGATGATTGTGGTTGTGCTGGCTTGTTTTCGACATTAGCTGATCTTGAAACATTCGGCCGAAGCTTGATTGAGCGACAAATGAATGGGCAACTAAGTGCTTCGCTAATTGATATGTTGTTTACTGACCAAACATTAATTCCTGGTCACCACAGTCGTTCTTTGGGCTGGAAATTATTGCATTCACCGGTGGATGGACATATTTTGATCTCTCATACTGGCTTCACTGGGACCTGGATAATTCTGGATCGGCAGCAAGATACGGGGATGGTTGTTCTTACAAATCGTGTTCATCCGAGTGCGAAGAATCAAGCATTCTTAGATGCCCGTGACCATATTTTTGCTACTTATTTGCGTGAAAATCAGCAAAAAAGATTGTGAAAAATTTGTTCAATTTTTATTCAATTAGTAACGAATAATATACCCAAAGCTGGTGAATAATGTATATTAGATTGAATAAATTGACCGTTCATTCATAACTGGTCTAAAGTACACAAACTCCCGTTAATAAAGTGTTTGACAACGTTTTCATAAATCTGTATGATGTACTTGTAATCAAATGAAAGCACACAAAGGAGTGAGTGTATATGCAAAGCCCAATTCACGTAACATCTGAAATTGGAAAGCTTAAGACAGTTATGCTGCACCGTCCAGGACACGAAATCGAAAATGTCTACCCTGACATTCTTCACCGTATGCTGGTTGATGACATCCCATACCTGCCAATTGCACAAGAAGAACATGATTTCTTTGCTAAGACATTACGGGACAACGGGGTTGAAGTCCTTTACTTTGCTAAGTTGGCTGCTGAAGCATTAGCAGATGACCAAGTAAAGAATGAATTCCTTGAAAAGATGTTGGCAGAATCCGGCCACGCTGCTGGTGCTGTTCACGACGCTTTGAAGGAATACTTACTGAGTATGGATACCCAAGCAATGGTTGATAAGATTATTGCTGGTGTTCGTAAAGATGAAATTCAGACTAAGTTCGTTTCACTTGCTGAAATGGCTGAAGATGCTGATTACCCATTCTTTATGGATCCAATGCCAAACGCCTACTTTACTCGTGACCCACAAGCTTCAATCGGTGAAGGTATCACGATTAACCACATGACTTTCAAGGCTCGTCAACGTGAATCACTATTTACTGAATACATCATTAAGCACAACCCACGTTTTGCTAACAAGGGTGTTCATGTATGGCGTGATCGTTACCACGATACTCGTATCGAAGGTGGGGACGAATTAGTACTTTCTGACCATGTCTTTGCTATTGGTATCTCTCAGCGGACTTCCGCCGATGCTATTATGGACATTGCTCGGAACCTGTTCAAGGATTCAAATTACGACACGGTTGTTGCTATTCATATTCCACACAACCATGCTATGATGCACTTGGATACTGTCTTCACAATGATCAACTACGATCAATTCACTGTTCATCCACAAATCTTAGATGGCGGTAAGATTGATACCTACATTCTCCACCCAGGTAAGGATGGCGAAATCGAAATTCAACACCGTACTGACCTTCAAAAGGTTCTGGAAGAAGTATTGGACAAGCCTGAAATTGACTTGATTCCAACTGGTAACGGTGACCCAATCGTTGCTCCACGTGAACAATGGAATGATGGTTCCAACACTTTGACAATTGCTCCAGGTGAGGTTGTAACTTACGACCGGAACTATGTATCAAATGACTTGCTGCGGAAGCACGGAATTCTCGTTCATGAGGTTCGTTCAAGCGAATTATCACGTGGTCGTGGTGGTCCACGTTGCATGTCTTGCCCAATTGTACGTGAAGATCTGACTAAATAATATTTTCTAAATAGAAGCAGCAAATTATTCGTACCAGGTGAATTTTAATTCACTTTACGTTAATCTGCTGCTTTTATTGTATAATTAGGCTGTTAAGTTGTTGATTGGGGATGAAGTGAATGAATCGAACAGCGCGGCGAAAAATGATCGAACAGTTGGTTAGTGATCATAAAATTGAAACTCAAGATGAGCTGCTGGCATTACTTAACCAACATGGCGTTGAAACCACGCAGGCGACAATTTCGCGAGATATTCACGCACTCAATATTGTGAAAGCTAATGATGGTGAGGGGCGAACCTACTATGTTCAGTTACAATTAACTCCTGAGCATGATTTTAGTCGCCTGTATGCTGGAATTCGTGACAATGTGCGGACCATCGAAACCGTTCAATTTATGAACGTGGTCAAAACAGCATTGAACTCTAGTTACGCAACGATCCTTGGGGGAATGTTCGATGAACTGGATATTCCAGAGGTTGTAGGGACTTTAGCGGGCAATGATACTCTAATCATTATTAGCAAGAGCAATGATGATGCACAGGTGATTTACAATTTAATTGTTGAGCACATGAACTCACATCTTTAATAGAAATGAGGGGTATAAATGGAAAACGAAAAGAAGGGAATTGGTAAGGGCGAATTAATTGCCCTCATCGTTAGTTCCTGTATTGGTACTGGTATTTTTGGAATTACCAGTGATGTTTCAGCCGCTGCCGCTCCAGGTCCAGCTCTGTTAGCATGGGTCTTCGTTGGTATCGGATTCTTAATGCTTGTTCTTTCATTGAACAATTTGTCTGAAAAACGACCAGACTTAACTGCCGGCATTTTCTCTTATGCTGGTGCCGGTTTTGGACCAATGGGTGAATTTATTTCTGGTTGGTCCTACTGGTTATCTGCATGGCTTGGTAACATTGCTTTTGCTACCATGTTAATGAGTTCAATCGGGACTTTCTTCCCAACCTTTAAGGGTGGTCAGAACTTACCATCAATCATCGTAGCAATTATTTTCTGCTGGTTGCTGACCATCTTAGTTAACAATGGTGTGGAATCTGCTTCCTTTGTTAACATGATTGGGACGATCTGCAAGGTCTTACCTTTGATTATCTTCATCGTTATTATGATTGTTTGCTTCAAGGCCGGTATGTTTACTGCTGACTTCTGGGGCCGGGTAGCTAACAATGCTTCTAAGGGAACCACGACTGGTTCTGTTTGGTCACAAATGCAAGGTACTTTGATGACTCTGATTTGGGTCTTTATCGGTGTTGAAGGGGCTTCTGTTATGGCTCACCGTGCTAAGTCACGTTCTGCTGCTCAAGAAGCTTCCATCTTAGCCTTCGTAATCTTGGTTGTTATCTATGTCCTGATTTCCATCCTGCCTTACGGTACACTTGACCGGGCTCAATTGGCTTCCATGGGGCAACCTGCTATTGGTCATGTTCTTAAGGCTACTGTTGGTACCTGGGGTTCTGTCTTAATCAACGTTGGTTTAATTATTTCAACCATTGTTTCTTGGTTATCATGGACGATGCTGCCAGCTGAAACCACAATGTTAGTTGCTGAGGACAAGGCAATGCCTGAAATTTGGGGTCGGGTAAACGCTAAGAACGCTCCTACGGCATCCTTAATGATTACTGCTGTTCTCCAAACGATCTTCCTGTTCTCACTGTTATTCACTGAAAAAGCATATGAATTTGCTTACTCACTTTGTTCTGCTGCTATCTTGTTCTCATACTTGTTCGTTGGTCTTTACCAAATGAAGTACAGTTCAGAAAACAAGGAATGGGGTCAATTCACAATTGGTCTGCTTTCCGCTGCATTCATGTTCGCATGCATGTTCTTAGCTGGTTGGCAAGAAGTATTGCTTGTTTCCATCAGTTTCATCCCTGGATTCATCATTTACTACCTTGCTTGTCGGGAAAACAACCACAAGATGACGACTGCTGAAAAGTGCGTAATGGTTTTGATTCTTGTTTTGAGTATCGTAGCTATTTGGTTAGTTGCTAACGGTACTATTACTATTAGCTAATTAAGTTGTAAAATCGAGTTCATCAATCAACAGCTATTCAAAAAAGGCTGAACGGAATTTCCGTTCAGCCTTTTGTAATATCTAGAAAGTTGGTTTGATTACTAAATTCTCGGCCTGTGAAAGGTCAGCTTCAAGGTATTTATGGTGAAGTGCAGTCAGTAGTAAGTGCTTGGCAATTTCACCATTGCGGGTCAGGATCGGTCCATGGAAGTATGAGCAGTATGTTTCCTTCCAAATAGCCCCTTCCGTTTGATCTTGACCATTATTACCATGACCAGATACAACTTTACCCAACGGCCGTTCCCCTTTTCCTAAAAAGGTCATTCCGTTATGGTTTTCAAAGCCGTGATAAAGTTGGCCATTACTTTCGTTTTTAATGGTGATGTTGCCGATGAAGCGATTATGGTCTTGGCTCAGTGTGTAGTGGGGTAAGATCCCCAGCCCGGGAATCTTTTCACCCTGTGCACCAATGTAGTATTTACCAAGGAGCTGGTAGCCACCACAAATGGCTAGGAGGGGCTTGCCATCATCGATAAACTTCTGGAAAGCAGCCTTCTTGTTTGGAAGATCCTTAGAAACAACCAGTTGTTCATAGTCTTGACCCCCACCGAATAATGCAATGTCATATTTATCAGGATCAAACTGTTCATTAATGCTAATGACATCAACGGCGATATCGGCATCCATTTGTTTGCCATAGTACCGTAACGCAATGATATTGCCTAGGTCGCTATAGGTGTTTAACAGGTTGCCATAGAGGTGTGCCAATCGTAAATGGTATTTTGCCATTAGTCCATCCCTCCTTTGATATAGCCGCCCTCAGCAAGTTGCTTACGTAATTGGAGCACTGCGGTATAGGTTGCCAAAATATAAACATGTTTAGTCGGCATCTGCTTAATTTTGGCAATGACCTTCGTCAGATCAGGCTCATGCCACATTTTTTGAACGCCAGCCATTGTTAGGCGAGTTGTAATATCTTTGTACCGTTCGCCACCAGTCATGTACTGGGGAATTTGATGCTGAACAAGTTTCTCAAAATTGCCATCCCAGATCCACGACGTGTCAATCCCATCAGCGTAATTAGCATTTAATAAGAAGGTGAAACTGAATGGCTGGGGGTCGGTTTCGATCATGTCCAAAACTTGGTTCAGCCCTACTGGGTTTTTGACCAGGATAAGGGTCACTTCTTTATCGCCAATGTGGATAACTTCTTGGCGACCGAAGACCCGTTCATCTGATTCAAAGGCATCTTTAATCTGCGCCTGACTTACACCCAGAAAGCGGCCGAGTGCGTAAGCTGCTAAAGCGTTATAAATGTTGTACAAGCCGCCAATACCGATCCGGTAGGTTTCACCATCCATTTCAAAGGTGGAACTAGTTGGCGTTAAGTTATCAATTTTGGTAACAGCATAGGTGAGCTTTGGTCGCTTGAAACCACAGTTTGGACAGAAGTAATCCCCTAAATTAGCGTATGTCCGCATGTGGTAACGTAAAATGTGTTGACACTTCGGACAGAGGAGACCATCAGTGTTAGCTGGTGCATCAAAGGCTTCCTTATGTTCGTGATTGAATCCGTAATAAATAATTGGGTTGGGTAGATGATGCCCATTGAATAGTTGTTCATCACCATTGGCAATAATAGTTGCTTTAGGTGCCAGTTTAACTCCATTAAGAATTTTCTGATAAGTTGTGTAAATTTCACCATAGCGATCCATCTGATCACGGAAAATGTTAGTGAAGATAAATGCAATCGGGGTGATATATTTTGTAACCTTGACCACATTTGCCTCATCAACTTCAAGAACCGCTAGGCCCTTCTTCTTTGGTCGTGGTGCTGTAATGAAGGTAGTGACGATCCCTTGTTCCATGTTGGAACCGGTGGGGTTAGTCAGTACCTGATCATATTTTTCACGTAAAACCCGCACACTTAAAGCTGTGGTTAGGGTTTTCCCATTAGTACCAGTGACAATTACCAGGTCATACTTTTTGCTGAATGCCTGGAGAATGTTAGGATCGAGTTTCAGTGTTAACTTGCCTGGTAAAGAGCTACCACCATTTCTAAAAGTATGCAGGAACCAGTAAGACGATCGTCCGGCAGCTTCTGCAAACGCACTGCGTAATGACATATTGGCAGAATCCTTTCCTAATTTAGTACCCGTTAATTTTAAGCTTTATGGTCTGAAAAGAAAAGTATTTGACCTGATTTTAGCAAGTAGTCAGTTTGGGTTACTATTTAAATGCCCCTTATTATTGGCTATAATAGTAAAGATATTGGATAAAAAAGGAGCGTATCAACGTTGGCACAGTTATTTTTTAAATATGGCGCCATGAATTCTGGAAAATCGATTGATATTTTAAAAGTCGCTCATAACTACGAAGAACAGGGGAAACCAGTAGTGTTAATGACCAGTGCCGTCGATGATCGTTCTGGGCGCGGGATTATTGCTAGTCGGATTGGATTAAAACGACGAGTACAGCCAGTAATGTCGGAAACCAATATTTATGACTATGTTCGTCAGATGCATAAAAAAATTTACTGTGTGCTGATTGATGAGGCGCAATTCTTGGAACGCCATCATGTTCTTGAGCTTATTAAAATTGTAGATGAACTTCATATTCCGGTGATGACTTTTGGCCTCAAGAATGACTTTAAGAATGAGCTCTTTGAAGGTTCTAAATATTTACTAATTTACGCCGATAAGATTGAAGAGATGAAAACTATTTGTTGGTTTTGTGCCCGTAAAGCAACGATGAACTTGCGCATCCACAATGGCAAACCAGTTTATGAGGGCGAACAAGTGCAAATTGGGGGAAATGAAATGTACTACCCCGTTTGTCGTTATCATTATTTTCATCCAAAATTAAATCATACAGAGGAGTAAGCAATACCATGGAAATGCAAGAAATTTTTGATAAACTTCAAGCAGTTGCCGACCGTTATGATGAGTTAAATGAGTTAATTTCAGATCCAGCAGTCATCGCTGACTCACAGCGGTTTACTAAACTTTCCAAAGAAGAAGGTAGCTTGCGGGAGACCGTTGAAAAGTATAACCAGTACAAAAAAGTGACTCAGACAATCAGTGATGATGAGGAACTTCTTCGTGAAACGGATGATCCTGATATGACGGCCTTGACGAAGGACGAATTATCATCGATGAAGGACCAGCAGGCCAAGCTCGAAAAAGAATTAGAGATTCTGTTAATCCCTAAGGACCCGAATGATGATAAGAACATCATCATGGAAATCCGTGGAGCCGCCGGCGGGGATGAAGCGAGTCTGTTCGCTGCTGACTTGTACAACATGTATCTGCACTATGCAGAAAAGCAAGGTTGGAAGGTGGAAGTTGTTGATAAAAACGAAACCGAAGTTGGTGGCTTTAAGGAAATTGCATTGATGATTACCGGTGATAAGGTGTACTCTAAGCTGAAGTTTGAAAATGGTGCGCACCGTGTTCAACGGGTGCCGGTTACTGAATCACAAGGACGGGTGCACACGTCGACAGCAACGGTTGGAGTGATGCCTGAAGCAGAAGACGTTGATGTAGATATTGACCCCAAGGATATCCGGGTTGATGTCTATCGGTCTAGCGGTGCTGGTGGTCAGCACGTTAACAAAACGTCTTCAGCCGTGCGGATGACCCACTTGCCAACAGGAATTGTAGTGGCTATGCAGGATGAGCGGTCACAGCAACAGAACCGTGCCAAAGCAATGCGGATTTTAAAATCACGGGTTTATGATTATTACCAGCAAAAAGAACAGAGTGCCTATGACAAGAAACGTAAGGATGCTATTGGGACGGGTGACCGCTCTGAACGGATTCGGACATATAATTATCCACAAAATCGGGTAACTGATCACCGCATTGGCTTAACCTTAAATAAACTGGACAAAATTATGGACGGCGACCTCGATGAAATCATTGAAGCGTTGATCGTGGCCGACCAAACCAAGAAACTGGAACAACTGCGCAATGAATAATCATCAGCCACCAACATTTTTTGCTGCGTTGAAGTGGGCAGAACAGCAAATGCGATCACAGCATTTGGATTACAATGCTCCGCACTTCCTACTTCAAATGAAGTATGGTTGGGATGATACCCATTTTCTGCTTCACCAACGGGAACAGATGAGTGAGCAAGCATGGAATTGGTTTCAGCAGGCAGTGGTCCGTTTGAATAATAATGAACCAGCACAGTATATTGTTGGTAAAGCACCATTTTATGGACGGACTTTCCAAGTCAATTCGCATGTTTTGATTCCTGAACCGGAAACGGCAGATTTAGTTGAGTGGGTGCTGGATCAAAAGGATGACCGACCACTCCAGGTTTTAGATCTTGGGACTGGTAGTGGAGTTATTGGAATTACATTGGCTTTAGAACGTCCCCAATGGCAGGTGACCCTATCAGATATTTCTAATACGGCATTGGACGTTGCAAAATTTAATGCACAACGATTATCAGCTCAAGTGGAACTCGTGCAAAGCGACCTTTTTGATGGTTTAGTTAATCGAAGGTTTGACCTAGTTGTGACTAATCCCCCTTACGTTGACCGGGCGGACCAGGGATTAATGGATCCAGCAGTGGTGAAATACGAACCAGCCTTGGCCTTATATGCTGATGAGCATGGCCTCGGCTTTTACCAGCGGTTATTTGAGCAAATTGCAGGTCACCTTACTCCAAAAGGTGAGTTATTTGGTGAAACGGGTTTTGACCAAGAAAAAAGGATTCAAGCTCTTTTTCACAGATTGAACCCTGGAGCAAAAATAGTGCCACGACACGATGTGGCGAATAAGATGAGGATGATTCATGGATGGGACTTTTTAAACACAGGAGGAAACCAGAAAAAATGAATACGCGGATTTTTCATTTAGATGAAATCGATCAAGCGGCGAAGGAAATCCAAGCAGGACACCTCGTTGCTTTTCCGACCGAAACAGTGTATGGATTGGGAGCCGATGCAACTAATGAGGCCGCTGTTAAAAATGTATATTTAGCCAAGGGGCGGCCAAGTGATAATCCATTGATTGTTCATGTTGCCTCTGTTGAAATGGTGGAAAAGTATGCAGCCAATATTCCTGATAATGCACGAAAGTTGATGAAAAAGTTTTGGCCAGGCTCATTGACCATTATTTTGCCAATCAAACGCCATGTTTTATCAAAGACGGTGACTGGTGGTTTATCTACGGTTGCTTTTCGCTTCCCTGATTGTCAACCAACCTTGGATTTAATTAAAAAGGCTGGTGTGCCAATTGTTGGACCATCTGCTAATACTTCAGGGAAGCCAAGTCCAACCACTGCCCAGCATGTTTACCATGACCTTCACGGTAAAATCGCTGGAATTATTGATAATGGCCCAACACGGGTTGGGGTTGAATCAACAGTTCTGGATATGTCGACTGACCAGCCAGTGATTCTACGTCCAGGTGCCGTTACTAAGGCCCAAATTGAAGATGTGATTGGATCAATTGATCTTAATCACCACCATGTTGGTAAGAATGAAATTCCTAAAGCTCCAGGGATGAAATATAAACACTACGCTCCTAATGCCCAAGTTTACATTGTGGACCAGGATACTGATTGGCAACGAGTGGTAGATTGGATTAGTAAGCAACCATTTGACGTGGGAATGATGGCTGAGGAACGGATCCTTCAACATGCCAGTTTACCGATGAACGCGATTCAGTTCTCATTAGGTAAAAATGTTCAGGATGCGAGCGCACGGTTATTTGATGGCTTGCGACAGTTTGATGACCAGCCTAATGTTAAAGCCATTGTTGCTCAGGCTTTTCCGGCAAAGGACCTTGGACGCGCATATATGAACCGGTTGAACAAATCAGCCGGTGGGGTACATTTTGGTGCGCAAAATAAATAGTAGAATGGTAAAATAAAATCGAAAATTGTTGGAAGCGGTTATTTGCACATTTGTTAGGGAAATAATCGCTTTTTTTACAGTTTCATGTGCCGCAAAAGGGAGATAAACGAATCACCAGAGTTTTGGCCGATGATGAGTCATGGAGGACAATGATGGTAAGCTAAGCAACCAGTTTCTAAACGAGCTACAGTCTTAACTAAAGCGCATCCAATTAATTAGCAAAAACAGTCTTGTTAGTACCTAGTAATATGGTAGAATGGATAAGAAATTCAAAGGAGTGTATTTGGCATGGGTAAATTTGAAGTTATTGATCATCCGCTGATTCAACATAAATTAACAATGATTCGTGATAAGAATGTTGGTACTAAGTTTTTCCGTGAAACTGTTAAGGAAATTTCAACGTTAATGGCTTATGAAGTTGCGCGTGATATGCCATTAAAGGATGTTGAAATTGAAACGCCAATTGCTAAGACTACGAAGAAAGAATTGGCTGGTAAGAAAGTTGCCATTATTCCAATTCTTCGTGCGGGCCTGGGAATGGTTGACGGAATGACTGACTTGATTCCTGCCGCAAAGATTGGCTTTATTGGAATGTACCGTGACGAAGAAACGCTAAAGCCTCACGAATACTTCGTCAAGTTGCCAAATGATATTACAGAACGGCAATTGTTTATTGTTGACCCAATGTTAGCTACTGGTGGCTCGGCAATGATGGCAATCGAAGCATTGAAGAAGCGTGGCTGCTCTGAAAAGAACATGAAGTTTGCTTGTCTGGTTGCTGCTCCAGAGGGTGTGAAGGCCGTTCGTGAAGCATATCCAGATGTTGATCTTTATGCCGCAGGCTTAGATGATCACCTGAACAAGGATGGTTACATTGTGCCAGGCCTTGGCGATGCTGGGGACCGACTTTTTGGTACCAAGTAATTTAATCTATTTTGAGTATTTCAAAGATCGAGGATTCCTCGGTCTTTTTTGTTTGGGTGAAACTGGTTATCTGGAAGCGGTTCAACTATAATGAATAAGGTATTATATGAGATTTAAGCGGGAAGGAATTTGATTATGACAAAGCACTTAAAAGGAACCGCGGCAAGTGATGGAATTGGGATTGCCCCTGTATATTTAATGACCAAGCCGGACTTAAGCTTTGCTAAGCAACGGATCAGTGATCCCTTGGCAGAGATTAAGCGGTTTAAAGATGCTTTAGCAGCTGTTCAGGATGATTTAAGCCGCTTAAAGAAACAGGCATCGTCACGAATGGGTAAGGAAGACTTGGCAATTTTTGACGTGCATATTGAAATTCTTAATGATCCGGAAATGTTTAACCAAGTAGTAACCCGGGTACGAAGTCAACGAATAAATGCAGAAACTGCCTTTGAAGAAGTCATTTCTCGAGTAATTAGAGAATTTACCGCCATGACTGGTAACAAGTATATGCAAGAGCGGGCGACTGATTTTGCAAATATTCGCGATCAAGTATTAGCAAAACTGGAGGGTAAGGCCCTACCAAACCTTCAAGCTTTGGATCACCCTGTGATTGTAGTAGCCCACATGATTGGTCCTTCCGACACTTCTCAGATGAACGCTAAGTATGTTAAGGGAATTGTCACTGAAGTTGGCGGTAAGACTAGCCATGCTGCCATCATGGCGCGCTCTCTGCGTATTCCCGCCATCGTCGGATGCCCTGGAATTACCAAGCGTGTTCACAATGATGAGGATGTCATTATGAATGGCTTTACTGGAGAGGTCATTGCTAATCCGACAACCACTGAAGTTGATCATTACCAGGCAATTGCCAACCGTTTTGCCGCTGAACGTCTCCAATGGCAACAGTTGGTTAACGCCCCCTCAGTCACCAAAGACGGCCGTCAATTTGTGATTTCTGCTAATATTGGATCGTCAAATGACTTACCAGCGGTATTACAAAATGGCGCGGATGAAGTGGGCCTCTTCAGGACCGAATTTCTTTATATGAAGAGTGAACATTTACCAACGGAAGAGGAACAGTTTAATGCCTACAAGACAGCCGTTACTGGCTTGCAAGGAAAGACCTTGACAGTGCGGACACTTGATATTGGTGGTGACAAGCCATTAACATTCATGCCGCTCCCCCATGAAATGAATCCGTTCTTGGGCTATCGGGCTATTCGGATCTCGTTGAACCGGCCAAAAATGTTTAAGGAACAACTCCGGGCGTTGATTCGGGCTTCCGCTTACGGGCCCATTAACATCATGTTCCCTATGATTACTACCTTAGATGAGTTACGACAGGCAAAGCGGATCTACCATAGTGAGTTATCACACCTTCAGAAGCAACAGCCCGGCTTAGGGAACCAGATTAAGATTGGAATTATGATAGAGGTCCCCTTAGCAGCATTGTATGCAGAACGGTTGGCCGAAGAAGTGGACTTCTTTAGTATTGGAACTAATGACCTTATTCAGTACTGCTTTGCAGCTGACCGGGGGAATACGTCAGTATCATACTTATATCAGCCATTGAATCCACCATTTTTGAAGTTAATCCATCATATTATCGTTTCTGGTCACCATCATCAAACAAGCGTAGCAATGTGTGGAGAAATGGCTGGTGATCGTCGTGCCTTGCCATTATTAATTGGCATGGGATTAGACGAATATTCGATGAGTGCATCTTCCATTTTACGAACGCGCTCAATGATGAGTAATTTAGATAGTGAAGCCTGTCATCAACTGTACCAGCGTGCAGTGACGGAATGTGAAACAGCTCCTGAAGTGGAACAGTTGGTTGACCAATGGCTTAAGCAACAATAATTAGAGAAGCTTGCAATTTTTTAAAAATCTTGCAAGCTTCCTTTTATTTTTGCTGGTTAAATGTAGAATGGAAAACAGACTTTGTTAAAGAAGGTGCCATGAATGTCCTGGAAATGGACCCGCACTAAATGGTGGGTGTTAATTATTATTGTGGTTGTGGGCATAGGAGCAATGATTTTTACGATGAACAATCAACGCTTCTACCGGCAACCCATTGGGCAAGTCATAACAGTTCATAATGGGCAATCACATCGGACGACTGATCAGTTTAAAAATATCGACCACCAAACTAGCCAACGATTGACGGTTCGGATAATGAATGGTCATTATCAAGGACAAACGGCTAAAGTTAGCAACACTTATAGCGATTCTCAGCCGATGGACCAACGATTTTACCATGGCAATCAAATTTTTCTTTCACAATTACATGCCAATAAGCGGGGACAATTAATGGCCAACGCTAGTGGATATAAGCGTGACACCGTGATTGTCTTTCTCCTATGGATGGTGGTCCTCCTTTTGCTGGTATTGATGGGAACCTCAGGGGCGTTTGCCTTACTCTCTGTTGTTATCAATGGGATCCTCTTTATCCTAGCGATTGTGATCGACCTCGACAACCAGGGAGCCCATGTATTACTTACGTTTGGGAGCCTGGCGTTAGCCTTTGCTGCTATTTCATTACTGTTAGTACTCGGTCCCAATAAGAAAATGTTGGCGACCTTGCTGGCAACTATTGTCGGAACTGTTATTTCCATAATGGTGGGACTTTTTATTCTCGAACTAACCCACCATCGGGGTGTATATTACGAATCAATGCAATATGTGACTCAGGTACCGCGTCCGTTATTTATTGCGGAGATCCTCTTGGGTTCCTTAGGAGCAGTGATGGATGAATCTAGTGATATTATTGCGACTCTGTTTGAATTGAAGCAGCTGAACCCCGCGATTGGTCGTTGGCAGCTTTTCATGTCCGGGCGTAATGTTGGTAAATCAATTATGGGGCCGCTGGTTAATGTCCTGTTCTTGATCTTTATGGCGGACACATTTACTTCTAGCTTGTTATTCCTGAAAAATGGTAATTCGTGGGGATACACTTTTGATATGAACATGAGTCTGGGCATGGTTCAGAGTTTAATTAGTGGCATCGGGATTGTGATTGTGGTGCCAGTTGTTTCTGCACTAGGGGCATTATTACTGGGAAGGAGGAAATCAGCATGAGTTCGATAATTGCCTTAGGATTAACCTTAATGGTTTGTATGGTTGCAGTCGGTGGCAAGCAGGGATGGCGTTCATTTCTGAGTCTTCTGTTGAACTTTGGGTTCCTCTTTTTTGCCATTGTGCTAATTGACTTTCATGTACCACCCATGTTTGTTACCCTAACCACGAGTATTATTATTTTAGCGATCACCATCTTTATGGGTGAGGACGATTTACGGACCACCGTGACGGCCTTTTATGCTTCGTTAATTGTTATGATGCTAGTGCTAGCCTTGATTCTGATTGTTACTCATTGGGCAATGGCTCAAGGGTTTGGTCAAGAGGATAGCGATGACCTAGAGGGAATGTCCATTTTAATTGGTATTTCTTATTTGAAGGTGTCTGTGACGGCCACCATCATTTCAATTTTGGGAGCCATTGCTGAGGCGGCAATGGCCGTATCAGCTGGATTATCGGAAGTTCTAATTAATTACCCGGACGTTGATAACCACCGCTTAATGGCTTCAGGGATGTCAATTGGTCGACAGATTATTGGGACCACTTTGAATACCCTATTTTTCGGTTTCTTTGGCGGATTTCTCTCCCTTTTTATTTGGTTCTTGGGGCTACACTATTCATTTGGGATGATTATGAATAATAAAATTCTGGTTGCGGAGGCAATTGAAGTCCTGATTTCATTCATTGGGGTGTTACTGACGGTGCCCATAACCGCTTGGGTAATGACCAAGCGACGAGGAGCAATAGTTGACAATCAGGCGAAACAGAAGTAGTATACTCATAATTTGAATTAAACCTTTAATGAAGGTCCAGTGAGGCTTCAAAGGTGCGGTCTAATATTCCCATATAAGAGATACAGCAACTTTGGTCCACTGGGCAAAGGTTGCTTTTATTTTTAGGAGGGAAGATAAATGGCTCATCGTGATGATGTTGTCCTTGATGTTGATGAACGGCCAAAAGCCGGTCAATGGTTTGGCCTGTCACTTCAACATATGTTTTCCATGTTTGGTTCAACCGTACTGGTCCCAATTCTGGTTGGATTAAACCCAGGAATTGCTTTGTTCTCTTCAGGTGTTGGTACGTTAATGTACCTGTTGATTACTAAGCATAAGATTCCTGCTTACATGGGATCTAGTTTTTCTTTTGTTGTACCAATGATGGCACTGATGAAATCAACCGGTTATCCAGGGATTGCACAAGGGACCGTTGCAGTTGGTTGTGTTTACCTGATTGTTTCCTTAATCGTTAGCATGATTGGTTCCGATTGGATTGATAAGGTGCTGCCACCAATTATCGTTGGGCCGGTTGTGGTTGTTATTGGTCTTTCATTAGCTAGTACTGCTGCTAAGGATGCCACAATTAATTCCGTTACTGGCAAGTATGATCTGAAGTTCTTTGCAGTAGCGATGATTACGATGCTATTGACCATTGCCTTTAATATGTACTTTAAAGGCTTTATGGGATTAATTCCGATTCTAATGGGCATTGTTTTTGGCTATATTATTGCGTGCCTCTTTGGCATCGTGGACTTTACTCCAGTGGAAAAGGCCCATTGGTTTAGCCTACCAGCATTCCAAGTACCATTTGTAACTTACCATCCTTCATTCTACTGGGGTGCAATATTAAGTATGGCGCCCATCGCGTTTGTTACCATGACGGAACACTTGGGCCACATCATGGTGTTAAACGAATTGACCGAACGGAACTTTTTCAAGGATCCTGGGTTGAACCATACTTTAGCAGGTGATGGGACGGCATCCATCATTGCTGGTTTTGTTGGTGGCCCTCCAGTTACCTCATACGGTGAAAATATCGGTGTTATCGCGATTACCAAGGTCCAATCCGTGTATGTTATCGCCGGAGCGGCATTGTTCGCTATCTTCTTTAGTTTTGTCGGTAAACTAAGTGCTCTGATTGAAACTATTCCAATGCCTGTTATCGGGGGAATTTCGTTCCTGCTGTTTGGGGTAATTGCCTCAAGTGGGTTGCGGGTAATGATTGAAGATCAAATTGACTTTAATAAAAAACGAAATCTGATGATTGCTTCGGCTATTCTAGTTATTGGAATTGGGAACGCCTACTTGAAGTTGGGACAATACCAGTTCTCTGGATTGGCGGTTGCAGCTGTCTTAGGGATTATCCTGAACCTGGTATTACCGCAAGAAGCGCGGAGTGAACGCGACTTAGCAAATCAAGCAAAAAATAAATAAAGTATGGAAGGGATTGGATTTATTCTGGTCTCTTTTACTTGTTTAAAGGACATTTATCCGCCATATTCTTAAATTTTTCTCATTAGGAGAGAAAACTCTTACTTATTGTTGGTACGGGATTTAATCATCTTCAGCTTTTTATGAAAATTTTTGAATGTTACCTAAAATGATGATATATTAATATTTGTAATTTGGGCTAGTTCGTTCATATATACAACGTTCATCCAATTTACAGCCAAATTATTGTTATAAGGAAAGAGGTGAAATATGAATGGGCGGTGATGCTTTAACTTTTAAGCTATTCGGCCTGACTTTCAACGCAACCAACATCATCTCTGGACTAGTTATCTACGCAATTGTCTTCTTTGTCTTGTTTGGGATGTCCCGTAAGATTCAAATGAAGCCTACCGGTGCGCAAAACGTTCTGGAATGGTTGATTGATTTCACAAACGGGATTGTGAGAAGTCAAATGCCAGCTGAAGAAACAGGGCACTATAGTTTCTTTGCTTTTGTACTCTTTGTTTTTATTTTCTTTGCAAACCAGTTTGGTCTGATTTTCAATCTCAGCTGGAATAACGCTGAAGTACTTAGAAGTCCAACCGCAGATCCCGTTGTAACGTTGACATTTTCTTTGATGGTCATTACTTTGGCACACTTTGCTGGTATTGCCCACAAAGGTTTTGGCGGCTATTTGAAGGGGTATGTTAAGCCGTTTGCTTTGATGTTACCTGTTAACATCATTGAGGAACTAGCTAACTTCTTAACTCTGGGTCTCCGGATATTTGGTAACATTTTTGCTGGTGAATTGCTATTAAAGCTCGTTGCTGGAGTTGCATTCTCTCACGGTGCTCTGACAATTGTTCCAGGGTTCCTGCTTGAATTACTTTGGCAAGGATTCTCAGTCTTTATTGGTTCAATCCAGGCATATGTATTTGTAACATTAACGACGGTTTATATTTCTCGGAAGGTTTCCGAATAATAATCATCTCTAAGGAGGAATTTTAACATGGCATTAGGAGCAATTGCTGCAGGACTCGCTGCATTAGGTGCCGCTATCGGTGGTGGTATTGGTGATGGTATCTTAATTGGTCACACTGTCGACAGTATCGCACGTCAACCAGAATTACAAAGTAGATTACAAGCTACGATGTTCATTGGTGTTGGTTTGATTGAAGCCATGCCTATCATCGCTATTGTTATCGGCTTCCTTGTTATGAACAAGTAATTGGTTGCTTTTGATAATATTCAAAGCAAGGAGGTGTCAATAGATGTTTGTGAATAGTGTTTTAGCTGAATCTAATAGTTTATACATTGGAGACTTGGTCTTCTACATTGTTACCTTTATCATCCTGATGTTATTGGTTAAGCATTTTGCTTGGAAACCAATCACGGACATGATGAAGAAACGTGCAGATAAGATCGCTAATGATATCGACAATGCTGCTAAGTCACGCGAAAGCGCTGAAAAGATGGCTGCTCAACGTCAAGCTGAACTGAAGAATTCTCAGCAAGAAGCTGCTGACATTGTTAACAATGCAAAGAAGTCTGGTGAAACTCAACGTGCCCAGATTATTGAAAGTGCACAAAACGATGCCCAAGCTTTGAAGCAACGTGCTCAGCAAGATGCTGAACAAGCCCGGCGCGATGCACTAAATGGTGCTAAGGATGACGTTGCAAACCTATCTATTGAGATTGCTTCCAAACTCATCCACAAAGAATTGAATGAAGCCGATCAAAAAGAATTGATTGACTCATACATTGAAGGGTTGGTAGATCATGAGTCTTGATAAGCAAACAATTGCCACGCGTTATGCAAAGGCACTTTTCGAGTTAGTGAAGGAAAACAACACACTCGATCAAACTTATCAAGAATTGATCTCATTACGCCAAATCTTTGAGGACAACGCGGGATTGGAATCTGCACTTGCAGGTGTTCAGTTGTCGCTCGATGAGAAAAAGTCATTAATTTCGGAATTAAAGAAGGATTTCTCACCATTAGTGCAGAACCTGATCCAAATGACTTTTGATTACGGCCGCATTAATTGCTTGGTCGCAATTGTTGATGAGTTTGAACATCGTTATGATGCCGATCAGAAGCGGCTTCATGCTGATGTTGTTACTGCAATCCAACTCGATAAACAACAACAGGATCAGTTGAAGGCTAATTTGGCAACTCGTTTCCAAGCAAACGAAGTTGTTTTGCATGCTAAAGTTGATCCGGAAATTTTAGGTGGGGTTATTGTCCATGCAGATCATAAGACATTGGATGGTAGTCTCAGCTCAAAGATTAAGCAGATTCGTCGTTTACTAGTTAGATAATTATCTTATTTCAAAGAGGTGAGACCTTTATGAGCATTAAAACTGAGGAAATCAGTTCACTCATCAAGAAACAACTCGCCAATTACCAAGACCAAGTTTCTGTTGAAGAAACCGGTACTGTTACGTACGTTGGTGATGGTGTTGCTCGTGCCGATGGCTTGGAAAATGCCATGGCTGGTGAGTTGCTCGAATTTAGTAACGGTGTTTACGGAATGGCACAAAACCTCGAAAGCAACGATGTTGGTATCGTTATTTTAGGGGACTTTACTGGTATCCGTGAAGGTGACACTGTTAAACGGACGGGTCGAATCATGGAAGTACCCGTTGGTGATGCATTGTTAGGACGGGTTGTTGATCCACTTGGTCGTCCAATTGACGGCTTGGGTGAAATCAAAACTGATAAGACACGCCCAATCGAAAAGAAGGCTCCAGGTGTTATGGAGCGGAAGAGCGTTAGTGAACCACTGCAAACTGGTATTAAGGTTATTGATGCCTTAGTTCCAATTGGTCGTGGTCAGCGTGAATTGATTATTGGTGACCGTAAGACTGGTAAGACTGCGATTGCCTTGGATACAATTATTAACCAGAAGGATAAGGACGTTATTTGTATTTACGTTGCCATTGGTCAAAAGGAATCTACTGTCCGGGCTAATGTCGAAACGTTGCGTCGTTACGGAGCATTAGATTACACAATTGTTGTTTCTGCTAGTGCTTCTAACCCTGCACCAATGCTTTACATCGCTCCTTATGCTGGTGCTGCGATGGGTGAAGAGTTCATGTATGGCGGCAAGGATGTTTTGATCGTTTACGATGACTTATCAAAGCAGGCCGATGCTTACCGTGAACTGTCCTTAATTCTTCGTCGGCCTCCTGGTCGTGAAGCTTACCCTGGTGATATTTTCTACACCCACTCACGTTTGCTGGAACGTGCTGCACGGTTGTCTGATGACCTTGGTGGTGGTTCAATGACTGCCTTGCCAATTATTCAGACCCAGGCTGGGGACGTTTCTGCCTACATTCCAACTAACGTTATTTCTATTACTGATGGTCAGATCTTCCTGGATGCTGATGAGTTCTATGCCGGTCAACGTCCAGCTATTGATGCTGGTACTTCAGTTTCTCGTGTTGGTGGTGACGCCCAGGTTAAGGCTATGAAGAAGGTTGCTGGTACCCTTCGTTTGGATATCGCTTCATATAACGAATTGGCATCATTTGCCCAATTCGGTTCTGACCTGGATGCTGCTACGCAAGCTAAGTTGTCACGTGGTCGTCACACGATGGAAGTCCTGAAGCAGGGCTTACACAAGCCACAACCAGTTGAACAACAAGTTGTAACATTGTTTGCATTGTCTAATGGATTCATTGATAAGATTCCTGTTGATGATGTTCTTCGTTACGAAAGTGAATTGGCTGCTTACATGCATGCAAACCACCAAGACCTTTACGACAGCATCAAGTCTACTGGTAAATTGCCAGAAGGCGATGATTTGAAGAAGGCTGTTGCTGACTTTACTGCTTCATTCCAAACCAGTGAAGACAAGAAGAAAGCAACACAGAAAAATTAGTGATGACTAGTCGAAAGGACGGTGAGATTTAGTGCCAGCTTCACTTGCTGCAGTTAAACACAAAATTGAATCCACAAAAAGCACTCGGCAGATTACCTCTGCTATGCAAATGGTTTCAACTGCAAAATTGAATCAAATTCAACACCATACAAAGACATACGATGTTTATGCTGAAAAGGTAAGAAACATGTTGTCCGATCTGGTTAAATCTCACAACGCATCTGCAGCTAGCTCAATTCATGATGCATATGCTGCGTTGTTTGAGAAACGTCCAGTAAAGAAGACTGGAATTTTAGTTATTACATCTGATCGTGGATTAGTGGGGTCTTACAATAATAATATTATTAAAGAAACCATGGCCTTGATGAAGAAGCAGCATTTAACCGCTGATAATACGGTATTCTTAACAATTGGTAAGACTGGAACCGAGTTTTTTAAGAAGCGTGGGATGAACGTTGTATATGAATACTCCGGTGTCAGTGACGTCCCAACATTCCGGGAAGTTCACCAGATTGTTAAGACAGCTGTGCAGATGTATGACGATGGTGTATTCGATGAGATGTACATGGCTTTTAGCCATTATGTTAACCGAATTTCATCACGGATCATTATTCATGATGTTCTGCCGATTACTGAGCAGTCTCTGATGGAAGATGAAAATCAAAATCCATCTACTGATGATTCGCCAGTAACCGCTGAATATGAATTTGAACCATCAGACACGGAAATTATTGCTGCTTTGGTTGCTCAGTACGCAGAAAGCTTGATTTATGGAGCTATTTTGGATGCCAAGACATCTGAACACTCTTCAAGTGCCAATGCTATGCGGTCAGCAACTGATAACGCAGATGATATTATTTCATCGCTAGAATTGCAGTATAACCGTGCTCGTCAGGCTGCGATTACCACTGAAATTACTGAAATTACTGGTGGTATGACGGCACAAGAATAAATTTAACTGAGGAGGAAACACAACATGAGTTCTGGTAAAGTTGTCCAAGTTATCGGACCAGTTGTTGATATTGAATTCCCCTTAGACGAAAAGTTACCAGAGATTAACGATGCCCTGAAGATTAAGGAAAGTGATGACAAGACTTTGACAACAGAAGTTGCCCTAGAATTGGGTGATGGTGTTGTTCGGACGATTGCCATGGACGGTACTGATGGTCTTCAACGGGGAATGGAAGTCGAAAACACTGGTGCACCAATTAGTGTTCCAGTTGGTGATGACACTCTTGGTCGTGTCTTTAACGTCTTAGGTGAACCTGTCGACAACGGACCGAAGTTTGGTCCTGATGCAAAGCGGATGCCTATTCACCGTGATGCACCAAAGTATGATGAATTAAACAATAACACTGAAATCCTCGAAACCGGGATCAAAGTTATTGACCTCTTAGCCCCATACGTTCGTGGTGGTAAGATTGGTCTATTCGGTGGTGCCGGTGTTGGTAAGACTGTTTTAATTCAGGAATTAATTCACAACATTGCACAAGGTCACAATGGTATCTCTGTCTTCACTGGGGTCGGTGAACGAACCCGTGAAGGTAACGATATGTACTATGAAATGAAGGCTTCTGGCGTTCTGGAAAAGACTGCCATGGTATATGGTCAGATGAACGAACCTCCTGGTGCTCGTATGCGGGTGGCTTTGACAGGTTTGACAATTGCGGAATACTTCCGTGATGTCAAGGGCCAAGATGTGCTTTTGTTCATTGATAACATTTTCCGGTTTACCCAGGCCGGTTCAGAAGTTTCTGCCTTGCTGGGGCGGATTCCTTCAGCCGTTGGTTATCAGCCAACCTTGGCTACTGAAATGGGTCAGTTACAGGAACGGATCACTTCTACTAAGAAGGGGTCAATCACTTCTATTCAAGCGGTTTATGTTCCTGCCGATGACTATACCGACCCAGCTCCAGCTACGACTTTTGCGCACCTGGATGCGACTACCAACTTGGAGCGGCGGTTAACGCAAATTGGTATTTACCCAGCCGTTGACCCGCTGGCTTCTACTTCAACTGCCTTAACACCAGAAATTGTTGGTAAGGAACATTATGAAGTAGCTACACAAGTTCAGCATGTTTTGCAACGTTACCACGAATTGCAAGATATCATTTCTATCTTAGGGATGGATGAATTATCTGATGAAGAAAAGGTAATCGTTGCTCGTGCACGGCGGATTCAGAACTTCCTATCACAGAGTTTCTCCGTCGCTGAACAATTTACTGGTACCCCTGGTAAGTATGTACCTTTGAAGGATACCATTAAGGGCTTCAAGGCTATTCTTGACGGTAAGTATGATGACCTTCCAGAAGAAGCATTCCGTCTGGTTGGTACCATTGATGATGCCGTGGAAAAGGCTAAGAAAATGAAGGCAGACAGTGACGAAGAGAGTGCTAAAGACTAGGAGGGATAATTTTGGCTGATACAAATTTCCAAGTCACCATTATTACTCCTGATGGGACCGTATATGATAATGACAAAGCTACAATGATTATCATGAACACTTCTGGTGGTCAAATGGGAATCATGGCTAATCACGTCCCGGTATTGGCATCTCTTGAGATTAGTCAGTTGCGGATTCACCATAATACGGGAACTGACGAAGTTGCAGCTGTTAATGGTGGTATTTTGCAGTTTGATGGTAAAAATGCCTTAATCACTGCAGATAGTGCCGAAATGCCTGAAAAGATTGATGTTCACCGTGCTGAAGAAGCCAAAGCTCGTGCTGAAGAAGAAATTCGGCATGCAAAGGAAGAACATCGTCAAAATGATCTTGCTCGTGCGGAAGTACATCTTAAGCGGGCAATTAACCGTTTGAAGGTTTCACAATACAAGAAGCAAGATTAATTTACTCCAAGCGAATGGTAATTAGCCATTCGCTTTTTGTTTATCTCTATTTGCTTTGTTAACTTATGATTAAGCTTTATTAATTGACCTATTGTCAGCGTCACGAATATGATATGATACAAAATGGTTTAAAGAAGGTGAATTGAGTGCAAGTACAAGGATTTAAAGCATTATTAGAAATGATTATTACTCTGATGATGATTTGGATTACATTTTCTGCAATTCAGGGAATTCATATCGAGCATATGTTTCGTCGCCCACCACGGACGTTGCCTTTGTTAATTGTGTTATTAGCGACGAGTGTGGGCTTTACTTGTGCTCAATTTCTCTTTTCGTTTTTGTCTGCTGTTAATAGCCTAGCCAACTTATTTCATTAGTTCAGTGAGGAGAATTAATTATGGAAAAGATTGTCATTAAAGGTGGTCATCGTTTAACTGGTCGTGTCAAGGTTGAAGGTGCAAAAAACGCGGTTCTGCCAATTCAGGCGGCGTCCATTCTCGCCTCCACAGGGCAGACCAAGTTAACCAACGTTCCGGTTCTGTCTGACGTTGTGATGATGAACAAGCTTCTCCAATTCTTAAATATCCAGGTTAATTTTGATCCCAATGAGCATGCGGTAACATTTGACGCGAGTCACCAGTTATCTTCCGAGGCACCATTTCAATATGTTTCGAAGATGCGGGCTTCAATGGTTGTCATGGGACCATTGCTAGCACGTACTGGTCATGTCCGTATTGCCATGCCCGGTGGATGTGCGATTGGCTCGCGACCAGTAGATCTGCATCTCAAAGGTTTGCGCCAATTAGGAGCACAGATTGAACAACATGATGGCTTTATTGAAGCGCAGGCTGACCATTTAACCGGTGCTCATATCTACTTGGATTTTCCAAGCGTGGGGGCAACACAGAATATTATGATGGCGGCCACTTTAGCTCACGGAATTACCACTATTGAAAACTGTGCTCGTGAACCAGAAATTGTCGACCTTGCAAATACTCTGAATAAGATGGGGGCCCGTGTTCATGGTGCCGGAACAGAATTGATTCGCATTCAAGGGGTTAATTTCCTTCATGGTTGTGATTTTCACGTTATGGAAGATCGTATTGAAGCTGGTACATTTATGATTGCAGCAGCCGCGACTAACGGTGATGTGATCGTTGAGGGAGCTGATCCGCGGTATAATGAACCGTTAATTGCCAAATTGCGTGAAATGGGCGTAACGGTAGTTGAACAAGCGGATGGTATCCGTATTCTGGGGACCTCTGTTTTACTACCAACAAATGTGCGGACAGCCCCTTACCCCGGTTTTCCAACGGATTTACAGCCGCAAATGACGGTTCTTCAGCTGTTAGCTAATGGAACGAGCACCATGGATGAGACAGTCTTCGAAAAGCGCTTCATGCATCTGGAAGAACTACGGCGAATGAACGCTAACTATGAGATTGCTGGCTCTGCGGCTGTGTTACATGGACCTACAAAGTTCAGTGGTGCTGAAGTATCTGCTACCGATCTCCGTGCTGGGGCAGCGCTGGTAATTGCGGGCTTAGCCGCTGATGGGATTACTCAAGTCCGCAATTTGAAATACCTCGATCGTGGTTATTACCACCTTCACCAGAAGCTGCATCAACTAGGTGCGCAAATCGATCGTATTGATATTGACGACACTATTCAAATGACTCCCGATCAATTGATTGATCATAGCTCACGGGGCTAGGCAATAGTGGTGAATGTGGTATAATTACCAACGTTATTAACGCAAAGGAGAACGAATGACATGGCAAAGGATATTGGTATTGATTTAGGGACAGCAAATGTCCTGATCTATGTTCAAGGCAAAGGAATTGTATTGAACGAACCATCCGTAGTGGCAATTGATACACAGACTAATAAAGTGTTAGCTGTTGGTTCAGAGGCTTACCGGATGGTTGGACGGACACCAAGTAATATTCGGGCAATCCGTCCTCTCAAAAATGGGGTTATTTCTGATTTCGATGTGACTCAAGAAATGCTATCTTACTTCATCGGTAAGTTGAGCGTTAAGGGGTTCATGTCGAAACCAAACATTATGATTTGTGCTCCAACTAACATTACCGAAATTGAACGTAAGGCCATTATTCAGGCTGCTGAACAATCTGGTGGTGGTAAGGTTTACTTGGAATACGAACCAAAGGTTGCCGCTATTGGCGCGGGTTTGGATATTTTTAAGCCTCGTGGAAGCATGGTAATTGATATGGGTGGTGGTACCAGTGATATTGCCATCTTGTCATTAGGTGACATCGTTGCTAGTCAATCAATCCGGATGGCTGGTGATAAGTTGAACAGCGATATTACCGCCTACATTAAGGACCATCATGGCTTAATTATTGGTGAACACACTGCTGAACAGATTAAGATGGAAATTGGGACAGCTCTTAAAGTAGATGAACCAAAGGAAATGGATGTTCGTGGACGGGACGTCGCCACTGGGATGCCAAAGCAAGTAACCACGAATGAAAATGAAATTGAAGAAGCTATCCATGATACCCTTGATCAGATTGTTAAGGCCACGGTTGGTGTTCTCGAAACAATTCCGCCTGAATTAGCTTCAGATATTATTGATCGTGGAGTTATGCTAACTGGTGGGACGGCCCTGTTACACGGTATTGATCAATTGTTCTCATCCCGTTTGAAGGTTCCTGTAGTAGTCTCCGAAGACCCATTAGACAACGTTGCTAAGGGTGCTGGTGAGATGCTAGAACGGATGCAAGCAACTGATTCTAAGAAGGATTAATATGAAACGGCTGTTATCGTCCCTGGTACGTTTGTATCAGCGGACGATTTCTGCACGCCGCCCGTACCGGGTTTGTCGTTTTGAACCGACATGTTCACAATACATGTTAGAAGCAATTGAAAAATTTGGCCTTAAAGGAGTATTAATGGGAATTGCCCGCATTCTACGCTGTCAGCCTTTTGCACGCGGCGGTTATGATCCGGTGCCGGACCATTTTACACTCCTGCGGTCACAACACAAGTAAGGGTGAAAACGTGTCAAAAAGAGATAAAAAAATTGAAGTTAGTGTTAAAGATATTGAACGCCGTCATCAACCAGTCCAACAAATTTTTATTGGAAAAAAATTGATTGGTGAAGTTGTTGCTGATGGCAATCGTTTCAAGGCTCTTCTGACCGCGGATGAAAGTGAATTCTATGTCCGTTCACAAGAAGAGGGTTTAGAAACAGTTCTCCAGCAGTACCATTTGCATCAGGCATAGCTCTACTGGAAATATTGAAAAAGGGAGCTAACTAATGCAACGATCTAGAAATGATGAAGAAAGTCGAATTGACTGGGGCATTATTTTCTGTGTTCTCTTGCTAGCCCTAATCGGTCTGGCTTCAATTTATGTTGCTGCTAGTCATGATACCGGTGGTGCAACCAGTGTAGCCCGCCAAGTAATTTCACAGCTTGTTTGGTATGCCGTTGGTACCATATTGGTGGTTGTGATTATGCAGTTTGACTCAGAACAATTATGGAAAGTGGCGCCAGTTGTATACTGGGTAGGGATCTTTCTGATGTACGCAATTCTGGTCTTCTATAGTCGTTCGTACTTTGCCAATACTGGTGCCAAGAGTTGGTTTGCCATCGGTCCATTCACCTTTCAGCCTTCTGAAATAATGAAGCCGGCTTATATCTTGATGATGGGGCGGGTCATTACTACCCACAATAATCGTTATAGTGTCCACACGGTGAATTCAGACTGGCGATTAATTGGCGAAATGGCCTTGTGGTTATTACCAGTTTTGATCTCGTTGCACTTTCAGAATGACTTTGGGACTTCACTAGTTTTCTTTGCAATCTTTTGTGGAATGGTTTTGGTATCTGGTGTTACCTGGCGGATCATTGCTCCAGTTGCTGCTGGATTAGTCGTTATTGGTGGTAGTGCTTTGGCCATGGTTACTAGTACGCTAGGCCGGACTATCTTGGAACATATCGGTTTCCAGGCTTACCAGTTCGACCGGGTTGATACCTGGTTACATCCTGAGCAGGATACTTCTAATCAAGGGTATCAACTGTGGCAGAGTATCAAGGCCGTGGGTTCTGGTGGTATCACAGGGACCGGATTTAATAATTCTAAGGTTTATGTCCCAGTTCGTGAATCTGATATGATTTTTTCTGTTATTGGTGAGAATTTTGGCTTTATTGGTAGTGCGTTATTAATTTTACTCTACCTATTGCTCATTTATTTAATGATCCGGGTCACATTTGATACCCGGAATGAGTTCTATGCTTATATTTCAACCGGGGTTATTATGATGATCCTGTTCCACGTATTCGAAAATATCGGAATGAATATTGGTTTGCTGCCATTAACTGGTATCCCGTTACCATTTATCAGTGCCGGTGGTTCATCATTAATCGGTAATCTGATTGGGATTGGAATGGTTATGTCAATGCGGTACCATCACCATTCCTACATGTTTAGTAATAATAAGGAATTTAGATAGTAGGTGTCATAATGGACGAACAACAAGCATTTTGGGTTGAAAAATTAGCCAATGGTCACCAGCGTGTTGGTATCAGTGATCAAGCGCGTGATGACCTGGGCGCCATCTCTTTTATTGATGTTCCAGCGATTGGTGTCACGTTAAAGAGTGGCGGGAAGTTCATTTCAGTCGAGGCAGAGAAGGCAGTTACTGATCTGGATAGTCCAGTTAATGGTCAAATTGTTGCCAGTAACCAAACAGCAATTGATGACCCAAGTAAGTTATCTTCTACTAGTCATGATGATAATTGGATTGTCGAAGTTAATTAGAAATGATGAGGGGTTCTCGATTTTTAATGAGAAATTCCTCATTTTTATTTTAAAAACTCTTGACATTAAATAATTAAGTCGGTACTATAATAACAACTTAATTATTAAAAACTAATTTGAAAGATGAGTAGATATTAATTTGTTACTCAGAGAGTTCCTATCTGGTGAAATGGAATTAATGAATAATATTGAAGATGGTCTTTTGGTAAACAGGTACTGATGAGTTGTTCAGACGAGTTAGTAATGGTTGGTGCCCATTATCGCAGCAGAGTGTTATGATGCACTTACTGAGGCAACTATTGTGAGATAGTTGTGAATAACGGTGGTACCGCGAAAAAAGCCTTTGCCCGTTTGATAATGTAATAATTATCAAATTGGCAAAGGCTTTTTGTTAGAAGGAGGAATGAGCAGTGATTGAGTTTAAGGATGTCTCAAAAACATACCAGGCCAAGGAAGGGCCAGTAAAAGCAATTACTGATGTTAACCTGACGATTCCGGATGGTAAGATTTATGGAATCGTTGGTTATTCTGGGGCAGGTAAAAGTACCCTGATTCGAATGCTGAATGGGTTGGAAACGCCAACTACGGGGAAAGTAACGGTTAACGGTCAAAACGTTAGTGAATTAAGTGGCCAGCGTCTTCGTGAAGAACGATTACAAATTGGGATGATTTTCCAACACTTCGATCTTCTCTGGTCACGGACCGTCTTAGAGAATGTTGAGTTTCCGTTAGAAATTGCCAAAAAGGGCAATAAGAAAGAACGTCAAAAGAAGGCTGAGGAGCTTGTCAAGCTGGTTGGCCTGCAGGGACGTGAAAATGCCTATCCATCGGAATTATCTGGTGGACAAAAGCAACGGGTCGGGATTGCCAGAGCACTGGCCAATGATCCCAAGATCCTGTTGTCTGATGAAGCAACGAGTGCTTTGGATCCGCAAACAACGGATGAAGTTCTGGAATTATTGTTGGACATTAATCATCGTTTGGGAATTACGATTGTCGTGATTACTCATGAGATGCATGTTATTCGTAAGATTTGTGATCACGTGGCCGTTCTTGATGCTGGTCGAATCGTTGAAGAAGGTCCAGTTCTCGATGTCTTTAAACATCCTCAACAAGCCATCACGAAACGGTTTGTTAATCAAGAAACGTCTACTGGATCGGCACAAGATACGAAGACGGTTGTTCAACAATTGTTGGCTTCTCATCCAGATGGCGTGATTGTTAAGTTAACATTCCATGGTGACCAAGCGAAGTTACCAATTGTTTCTGAAATGCTTCGGCAATTCCCTGAAGTTGATATGAGTATTATTGAAGGGAATATTCACCAAACGACGGAAGGATCAATTGGCTCGCTCTATATTCAGCTGGAGGCTGAACAAGGTCAACAGAAACAGATTCAAGGAGCATTGGATTACCTGAATACAATGCGGGTTGAAACAGAGGTGATTAACAGTGAACAACAATAGTTTTGCTTCCTTCTTCCAATTTAGTAATGTTAATTGGCCGAAGATGTGGGAAGCCACGTGGGAAACAATTTGGATGACCGTTGTCTCCATGATCCTGGTAGCAATCTTAGGGTTGATTCTGGGGTTAATCCTTTTTGAAACTCGTAAGCGCACGTCGATCTGGGCAAGAATTATTAATTGGATTGTCGCCGCGTTAGTGAACGTCTTTCGTTCCATTCCATTTATTATTTTGATTGTCTTACTTTTACCGGCTACGCAAGCAATGGTGGGAACAATCATTGGTCCACGGGCTGCCTTGCCGTCATTGATTATTTCAGCGGCACCATTCTATGCCCGACTGGTACAAATTGCTTTCGATGACCTGGATCATGGTGTGATCGAAGCAGCGAAGGCGATGGGGGCTACGAATTGGCAAATTGTTACCAAGGTCTTGATTCCCGAAAGTAAACCAGCGTTAGTTTCTGGTTTAACGGTTACCGCTATTTCGTTGATTGGTTATACTGCTATGGCGGGGGCCATTGGTGCAGGTGGCCTGGGGAACCTCGCATACCTTGATGGGTTCCAAGCCAATAACAATGCCATTACTATGATGGCAACAATCATTATCGTTATTATTGTCTTTGTTTTCCAATTCATTGGTGATTACACCGTGAAGAGAATTGATAAACGTTAATTGAGGAGGAATTAATTATGAAGAAGAAATGGTTAGCAGGCTTAGCAACAATTGCTGCCGGAGTTTTATTGTTAACTGGTTGTGGACAAAAGAAGGAAACGACTTTAACAGTTGGTGCATCTGCCACACCACATGCTGAAATTTTACGTCACGTTCAACCACAACTGAAGAAGGAAGGGGTTAACCTACAAGTTAAGACTTTCCAAGATTATGTTTTGCCAAACAAGGAATTAGCATCTGGCGATTTGGATGCTAACTACTTCCAACATAAGCCATTCTTGGATAATTGGAACAAGAAGAATCATGGTACCCTGGTTAGTGCTGGTAATGTGCACTTGGAACCAATTGGTTTTTACTCTAAGAAGTACAAGTCTTTGAAGGACTTACCAGATGGGGCGACAATCTTAGTTTCCAATAATGTTGCTGACTACGGGCGTGTTTTGAAGATCTTGCAGGACGAAGGGTTAATCACCTTAAAACCAGGGACGAAGTTAGAATCTGCAACCTTTGATGATATTCAGACGAACAAGAAGAATTTGAAGTTCAAGCATGACCTTGAACCAAAGCTGATGACCCAATTCTACAAGCGTGGTGAAGGGGATGCCGTTGTTATCAACGCCAACTACGCCGTTCAAGCAGGATTGAATCCGCAAAAGGACGCAATTGCCCTTGAAAAGAATACTTCCCCATATGCCAACTTGATTGCTGTTAAAAAGGGTGACCAAAACAAGCCTGCCGTTAAGAAGTTAATGAAGGCATTGCAATCCAAGTCAACCCAGCAATGGATCAACAAGCATTACAAGGGTGGGGTTGAAGCTGTTTACCCAAACGGTAAATAATAGTTAATCAAATATAACAATAGCCAACAGTCGAGCGGAGTCACCGCCACTGTTGGCTATTTGTTTACTTAATGAATTTAATGACGTTCATTCTAAATAGAATCAAGTTAAGGACCACGATTAATGCGGTAACAATGAACACCATGCTATAGCTTGAAATACCAGCAATTGTTGAACCCAACAAGGGTCCGATAATGTTACCGATGTACATTGCACTCTGGTTCCAGGAGAAAATTCGTCCAGTGACCATCGAAGGGGAATTTTTCGTCAGCATAGTTTGAACTTGGGGAAATAAACAGGCATCGGTAAAGCCCACCAAGAAGCGAAGAATACCAAGTTCAACAGGATTGCGAACGAAGGCCGTTAGGAAGAAAAGAATGGTTGCACCAATAAAGCCAGTCACGATCACTTTGTGGGTCCCAACACGGTCACCAATCGCCCCAAATCGTGAAGCTGCTAGGAAAGTCGCAATCCCGGGAAGGGCCGCAATGACACCAGCGAGAAAGACGACGTTACCGTGATTGTGCATCAATTGTTTAACGTAGAGGGAAACAATTGGGTTAATTGAGTTAGTTGCTGCTTGAATGATCAGGGTCGTTAGCAATAATCCAAAAATCATTTGCGGATACTGCAAAGCCTTAATCACTCCCTTAGTACTTGCCAGGTCTTTTCGGGTAACAGGACGAAAGTCATCTTCATGAACAAATAACAGGGATAGGAGGAAGGCAATTAGCAGTAATAGACCAGTAATGAAGAAGGTCACCCGGTAATTAAAAATGGAAGCTAGCGCGCCACCGACGAAGGGGCCGAGCAGGTTACCAGCAGTGAACGAAGCAGTCATTGTTCCTAAAGCCTGACCAGACTTCTCTTTCGGGGTTTCAGTAGCGATGAGGGCGTTAGAATTAGAGACAAAGCCAGCAAAGAAACCCTGTGTCATTCGGAGGAGGAATAGTTGCCAAACATTAGTAACTAAGCCCATCGCTGCTAAGACAATTGACATTCCTAATGAGGCTCGCAAGATCATTAGTTTGCGGCCTTTCTTGTCGGCGAGTTTTCCCCACCATGGTGAGATGAGTGCGGAAACAAAATAGATTCCTGAGAAAACTAAACCAGACCACATATTCAACTGTTGGCGAGAAAAATGACCTAACGCACTGATATATAGCGGTAAGAAGGGCATCACTTCTGAAAAAGCAATGCCGGCGATAAATACAGCCACCGCTAGTACTCGCAAATTACGTTTCCAAATTGGAACCTTAGTTTGTGCCATATTGACTCCTTTCAGTAATGAAAATTGGTACTATTATATCGCAATAATGGACTAATGATGAAGTGAAATTTGCTAGTATGGAGTAATGAATCATGTTATACTAAAGGTTCGGAAAATACGGTAAAAATATTTATAGTAAGGTGGTATATATTATGACCAATAAATTAAGCATCGCATTACTGTTTGGTGGTAACTCCTCTGAACATGACGTGTCCAAACGCTCTGCTCACAATATCTACGATGCCCTTGATAAAAACAAGTATGATGTTAGCTTGTTCATGTTTACCAAGGATGGTATTTTATTGGGGAATGCTGATTCTCAACGGATCTTTGATGGTGAAGATGAGGATCAAGTTGTTAAGGAAGCATACGCTAAGATGGATACTAGTCAAGTGCTAGCGCCGATTTTGGCTCTCAATGAGCTTAAGAAGGTTGACCTCTTCTTCCCGGTTATTCATGGTAATTTAGGAGAAGATGGGACTATCCAAGGGTTGTTTAAGCTTCTCAATAAACCATACGTTGGGTCTAACATTGCTGCTTCAGCCATGTCTTTCGATAAGGACTTAACGAAGAAGATTCTTACCCAAGCAGGTATTCGCAATACACCATATGTTTTGGTCACTCCTGAAAACCGGTCTGAGTATCCATGGGATCGGGTTGAAGAAGAAATTGGTGATCTGGCATTTGTTAAGCCGGCTAAGCAAGGATCATCCGTTGGTATTCACAAGGTAACGAACGCCGAAGAATATGAAAAGGCCCTGGATGATGCTTTTAAGTATGACTTTAAGATTTTAGTAGAACAAGGAATCGACCACCCACAAGAAGTAGAAATTTCTATTTTAGGAAATGAACACCCAATTGCTTCTAAACTGGGGGCTATTCGGGTTCCTAAGGGGGATGCTTTCTACGATTACCAAAATAAGTTCGTTGATGCTAGTGGTGTGGTTTTTGAATTGCCAGTAAAGTTACCCCAGTACCTTACTGATGAGATCACCGAAATGGCACTGAAAGCTTACAAGGTATTAGGAATGAAGGGAATGTCACGGATCGACTTCTTAGTTGACAGTAATAACGTGCCATACCTCGGCGAACCAAATACATTACCAGGCTTTACAAATATTAGTTTGTACCCGCAAATGTGGGAAGTCTCAGGAATTAGTTATTCAGAGTTGATTGATCGTTTAATTAAGCTGGGATTGGAAGAGTTTAAACGCAACAGTGAGATTAAGTATGACTTCCAAAAGTTAGGCAAGGAAAAGGTCGGTCAGAAGAATTACAATGATCAGGATTAATTAGAATTGCGTTAAAAGCTACGTCAATTAGGGCACAACTTATACTCAGTTGAAGTGAGTGTGAGCTGTGCTTTTGTAATAATTAAAGTTGCTTAACGCTCGATTTTTATAATAATAGTGCTATAATATCAAAAGTATTTCCAATGACTAACCACATTGAAAGTCTTTTTCAATAAAAACTATGATAATTTTGATTTGAGGAAGGGAAAATATGAAACTCCGGGGAGACGTCTTAAAACAAATACGTCGCAAGAGGGGATTATCACAAACTGCGTTAGCGGATGGAATCTGTACTCAGGCGACGATCAGCTTAATGGAAAAGCAAAATCGGTTACCTAAAATGGATATTTTAACAGCTATTTGCAAGCGGTTGAGTATTCAGCCAGAACGGATTATCGAGAACGAAGGTAATCAGATTAATGAACAATTCAATAACATTGTTCAAGAACTTGTTTCGCATCATTTTGACCAGGCGGAACAGCTATTAAATCATATGTCAGTTAAACAGTTAAATTCTGACTTTGATAAGCAACGGTACTACTACCTATTAGGGATGGTTCAAGTTCATAGTCAGCAGTTAGACGATGCCATTTTTAACTTTGAATTAGTATTAACCCAGTTTGCAACAACTAGTGCAAATATTTACCTTGCAATGACCACCGCGGGAATGGCGTTGGCCTACTACGAACGCCATGATCATCAACGCGCCAAGCGGTTGACGGACCGCGCCGTACGGTTAATTGATAATAAGAAACTGATTGGGAGCTTGCATCAGTGGGCGTCTATTTATTGTCAGCTTGCTAACTTGTATCAAGAATTAGGTGAATATTCGCAAGCTGAAGAAATGGCTACTCGGGGAGTGGAACTATGTCGCCAACATGATTCACTCTTTATTCTTGATGAACTGTATTATGCACAGGGATTAGCAGCACAAAACCTGGGCAAGAAAGATGATGCAAAGCAGTCGCTGCAGATTGCCCAAAGTATTAGCATTGCCCGGAAAGAATCGGCAGTCAGAGAACAAATTCGAGCAGCATTAATATCACTAGATTAAATTGCAGATGAAAAAGAGGACTTAGTTGATCAACTAAGTTCTCTTTTTAGTAATTCTTATTTATTAATG
>SKER01000473.1_pt1 | contig 46790 bp, 37 predicted proteins | sample 4826961 | NCBI WGS metagenome assembly SKER01 (sample SAMN11008804, study PRJNA524170) | human gut metagenome | biome: Human fecal sample; material: Feces; isolation source: fecal sample from pouch patient p47 | host: Homo sapiens | place: Israel: Tel-Aviv | collected 2016-11-16 | reverse complement strand
AAAATGGGTGACCTTAATAATCCTCATTAAATGAGGATTTTGAAAACGTTAGCAAGGGGATACATTAGCTGACAAGCGGAGAACATAGGATATACAAGAATAGTAATTCTGTCGATCCGGTCCGCCATCCTTGACTGAACCTGCTGGAAACGCGGTTCGGCTTTTGCCGACAGTGAAGATGATGGGAACAGCTAATAGTATTTTGTGCTAACAAAATCTATGTAATACGGTTATGTCAGTTTAGATTAAAAGCAACGTTGTCAGTGAGCATCTTATAAATGATGCGAACAAGCTTTCCTGCGCAATGACCAAGGGCATTGTAATGAGACTTGCCTTCAGATCGTTTCTGGGCATAGTAGTCTTTAAAAGTTTTATTGTTCTTAACAACGTTGTGAGCAGCATTTACCAGTGCAAAGCGAAGCGCTTTGGACCCTCGTTTAGACATCTTTGTGCTTCTTGCTTCAAAGAATCCTGACTGATAGACAGCAGGATCAAGGCCGGCAAATGCGAGTATCTTTGAAGGGTTCGAGAAACGGGATATATTCCCAATCTCTCCCAGTATCATTCCGCCATTGATATATCCAATGCCAGGAATGGTCATAATAACGGAATCCAAGGATTTTACAATAGACTCCATATCGGATTCCACAGTTTTAACCTGCTTGTCCAGAAGCTCGATAAGTTCAATAGTCTGAGTTATCTGGAGAGCAACAGAGCTGTCATCAATGCCGACAGATGTCTGTGCGAGAACTCTTAATTCCTTCGCTGTCTCCTTATTGAAATGGCCGTGGGAAGCAACTTCAATGAGATGCGATAGATGAGTCATATGCATAGACACAATCTTGGCGGCAGTCGGAGCTTCCTTGAGAAGCGCATAGCAGCTCTTATGATGAATTCCATTAAAGTAATATTGGAGTTCAGGAAAAGCCTGGTCTACATAAGAAGTCAGCTGAATTTTAGCCTGTGTGCGCTTCTTGATCAGCTTAAGCCTGAATCGTCCCAGTTCCTTAAGATGAAGCAGAGAAATATCATACTTCGTAAAGAAACGGGTAGGATTCATCATCAAAGCCTTAGCAATGACTAAGGTATCGACCTTATCAGTCTTGGTCTTGCGTATGTTGTTCTTTCGTAAGGTCGATGTCTGGATAGGGTTAATGACACAAACCTTGTAGTTGTTGTTAACAAGGAATTCAACAAGGTTGTTGCCATAGTGAGCCGTTGACTCAAGACCTATGATGAGCTGATCAGGATCGAATGAATCGAGACTGGATTTCAGCTTAGAGAAGCCATCATAGTCATTGGTGAATTTGAACGGCTTAAGTACTACTTCACCATCTGAGGAAATCGCAGAGGCGAAATGGTTGAGTTTGGCAATATCAATGCCAGCGTAAATCATAAAACCTTCCTTTCCGAGTGTATTGGATGCTGTGACAATCCACAGGCGTTTATCCTCATAGACTTGATTGAAATAAGTACTAGGGAGATGATCTCCCGGCAACATCCTGCTTATAAACAATTCAGATAAAACCGTGGCAATACACTCCTTCAAGTAGTTGGACTACAGGAAAAATATCTAAAGTCCACAGCATCTGAATGTATTGTATGTCACATCAACAAAAGAAAGGAAAAGTGATGTTTTAGCTTCTGAAAACATCATACAAGGAGACAATGATCCCGTTTTTTAAAAAGCAGGAAAAAAGAAATATCAAGATGCCTGCGCATTTAACCAGAGCGGAGCAGAAGGAAATCCGTGAAATCATCAAGAGAGCAGAGAAAGATGACGGTATTCCCAGAACGGCGCAGCAGTCGATTCCCTTCGACAGAATGTTTCAGGACGGTATTTGCCGTATAGGAAGCGACTATTATACCAAGACATTGCAGTTCCAGGATATTAACTATCAGCTTGCATTGCAGGAGGATAAGACAGAGATTTTTGAGGAATGGTGTGCATTTCTTAACTTCTTTGACAGCTCCGTTCATTTTGAACTCAGCTTCATGAACATGGCTACCGATGTGGAGGATTTCAGAACCGGAATAGCAATCTCTCATAGGAAGGATGAGTTTAACGGTGTCAGGGATGAGTATAGTTCCATGCTCTTTCATCAGATGGAAGCAGGAAACAATGGTCTTACGAAGACCAAATACTTAACCTTTGGCATTCATGCAGATTCAATCAAGGCAGCTAAGCCGAGGATCATTCATATCGAGACAGACATCTTAAATAACTTCAAGCGCCTGGGAGTACAGGCCAAAGTGTTAAACGGTAAGGAAAGACTTGCTCTTATGCATCAGCAGTTCCATATGGGTGATAAGGATAAGTTCAATTTCGATTGGAAGTATCTGACAGGTTCCGGGCTTTCGGTAAAAGACTTTATCGCACCCAGCAGCTTTTCTTTTCCTACAGGAAAGAAGTTCACGATGGGAAGTCTTTATGGTGCCATGAGTTTCTTATCCATTGATGCATCGGATATTTCCGACAGAATGCTGGCGGATTTTCTCAATATGGAATCAAGCCAGATTGTAACTATGCATATTCAGTCAGTGGATCAGAATGAGGCTATCAAGACCGTAAAGCATACCATTACCGAGCTTGACAGAAGTAAGATTGAGGAACAGAAGAAGGCGGTTCGTGCCGGATATGATATGGATATAATCCCTTCAGATCTTGCAACCTTTGGCAAAGATGCAAAAGCTCTTCTTAAAGAACTTCAGAGTCAGAACGAGAGAATGTTTCTGCTTACATTTCTTATCATGAATACCGGTAGAACAGAGCAGGAGCTTGAAAACAATGTGTTTCAGGCAAAATCTATTGCGCAGAAACACAACTGCAATCTTGTGAGACTTGATTTTCAGCAGGAGCAGGGGCTTATGAGTTCCCTTCCGCTGGCACAGAATCTTATTGAAATTCACAGGGGAATGACTACAAGCTCCACAGCAATCTTTGTTCCATTTACAACGCAGGAGTTGTTCCAGTCCGGTGATGAGAGCCTTTACTACGGCTTAAATGCTTTATCAAACAACCTTATCATGGTGGACAGAAAGCTGCTTAAGAACCCTAACGGCCTTATTCTTGGTACACCGGGTTCCGGTAAGTCTTTTGCAGCCAAGAGGGAAATTGCCAATGCGTTCCTGGTGACAGACGATGATGTAATCATCTCAGATCCTGAGGCAGAGTATTCGCCTCTTGTTGAAAGATTTGGCGGCCAGGTCATCAAGATCAGTCCTACGTCTACGCAGTACATCAATCCGATGGATATCAACATGAATTATTCGGATGATGACAACCCGATTGCACTTAAGGCGGATTTTATTTTGTCATTGTGCGAGCTTATTGTAGGTGGTAAGGAAGGCTTACAGCCTGTAGAGAAGACTGTTATCGACCGTTGCATTCATCAGATTTATCAGAAGTACTTTGAAGATCCGGACCCTAAGAAGATGCCGCTTCTTGAAGATCTGTACAACGCTCTTTTGAAACAGGATGAGCCCGAAGCTAAGCATGTAGCGACAGCACTTGAAATCTATGTAACCGGTTCTTTAAATGTTTTTAACCATAGAACCAATGTGGATATTAACAACAGACTTGTATGTTATGACATCAAGGAACTTGGTAAGCAGCTTAAGAAAATCGGAATGCTTGTTGTGCAGGACCAGGTGTGGGGCAGAGTTACAGAAAACCGCGCCCAGGGCAAATCTACAAGATACTACATGGATGAGATGCACTTGCTTTTGCGTGAAGATCAGACAGCTGCATATACAGTTGAGATTTGGAAGCGTTTCAGAAAGTGGGGCGGTATTCCTACAGGCATCACGCAGAACGTCAAAGACCTTTTGGCATCCAAGGAAGTCGAGAACATCTTCGAGAACTCCGATTTCATTTATATGCTGAATCAGGCGGTCGGCGACAGACAGATCCTTGCAAAGCAGCTTAATATAAGTCCTCATCAGTTATCCTACGTTACACACTCAGGAGCCGGTGAAGGGCTTATTTTTTATGGCAATGTAATTTTGCCGTTTGTAGACAGATTCCCTACGGATATCGAGCTCTACCGCATCATGACAACCAAGTTGTCTGAGATTACGGAGGCGAAGGAAGAGGGCAAATAGCAGAAAGGACATGGATAAATGAATGAAGGGATTTACACCAGGGATAAGAGCTCCAAACGGCGAGTAGAGCCGGAAAACACCGCGAGGAAAAAGACGCATGGTGACAAGCTTAAAAACGAACAGTCGAGAGCAAAAGCCATGCGTGAAAAACTTCGTCATGGCAAAGCTGATACAGCGGAAACCAAACTTGAGATCAAGAAGACAGCTAAAATCCATAAGCAGGGCAGAAAGGCTGCAAGAAAAAACGTGGCTGTCTCGGGTGAGATCAGACATCAGTTAAATGAGGCCAATGAGGATAATAACGCAGGCGGTGATGCTATCAATGCCGGCGGTCAGCTTGCTGAGAATGGAATATATAGCGCTAAAAAGCGTGCAGGTAAATCCGCAGACAAAAGTGGATATGGAGATAAGCTTCACGGGAAGACTGTTTCAAAAACGGAAACAGTTGAAGCCCACGAGGCGCAGAAGAATCTCATGAAAAAAGAAATCCAGCGACATGCCTTTAAAGAACAAGCCAGAGAGACTGCCAATGCATCCGGTGGCTTTATGAGACGATTTGTTGATAAGGCTGAGGATATGGCAGGCAAGTTGGCGGAAGCAGTCAAAGAGTTCGTTGAAGATCATCCTTTAGGACTTTTGATAGCTGCTGTAGTTCTGATTGTGGTTCTTGTACTCTCCGGTGCATTAAGTTCCTGCTCCATGATGGCAGGCGGCGGTAACAACATGGTCTTAGCTACAAGCTTTACAGCGCAGGATGCAGATATCGTAGCTGTTGAAAATGATTACAAGGATTTGGAGGCTGAGCTTCAGAGGAAGATTGATAACATCGAGACCGATTATCCCGGATATGATGAATACAATTATTCTCTCAGCGAAATGTCTCATAATCCATTTGAACTTGCTGCACTTCTTACTGTTCTTTATGAGGATTATACCGAGTCGGAAGTTCAGACTATGCTACAGACGATTTTTGATCATGAGTATACCTTGAACATTCAGCGTGTGGTTGAAACGAGGACAAGGACAGAAACAAGGTGGCATTGGGTTACGTATTACGACGAAGACGGAGATCCGTATCAGGTATATGAATCCTATGAGGTCGAAGTCGAGTATGAATACTACATCCTTAATACCACGCTTAGCAATAGCGGTATTCAGGCAGCTGTAAATGCTCTTGGTTTAAACGAAGAGCAGCAAAGGCGCTATGCGATTCTTCTTGAAATGCGGGGAAATAAGCCGGATATATTTGGCGATAATCCTTATGCAAATCCAGGGGTGTCCGAAGAGTATCAGGATTATGATGTTCCGGCAGAATATCTCACAGACCAGCAATTTGCAAACATGCTGAATGAGGCAGAGAAATATCTTGGCTACCCTTATGTATGGGGCGGTTCAAGTCCATCTACCAGTTTTGACTGCTCCGGTTTTGTAAGCTATGTCATCAATCATTGCGGTAACGGTTGGAACTATGGAAGGCTTACAGCAGACGGATGGAAGAATGCAACAGCAAGAGTCAGCGCTGGTGATGTAAAGCCGGGCGACCTTATTTTCTTCCAAGGTACTTATGATACATCCGGTGCCAGTCATGTGGGAATAGTGGTAGATCCCGTTAATAAGATCATGATTCACTGCGGTAATCCTATTCAGTATGCAAGCTATGACAGTAACTATTGGCGGCAGCATTTATACTGCTATGGACGAATCAGGTAAGGAGGCATTATGTACGAGAAATTAGATAAGCTCCGCGCAGAAGTGGAGCGTTGTAAGAGCAAAATCGAAGATGATAAGGCGAAGCTTAAGGCGGCAGAGGCAAAGCTTCAGGAGGCAGAGAACTCACGGATTCTTGCAGATGTCGGTGCGCTTAATCTTTCACCGGAACAGCTGGCAGAGTTCTTAAAACTAGCCACCAGCGGAAAGCTTACATCTTCCGGTACTGCAAGTAACTATGGAACTACGACTACAAGTACCGATCATGAAACTGACAATGATGATGAAACGGAGGATTTCGACGATGAAGAAAATTAAAAACAAAATATATGGGAGAGTGATTGCGGCCGTGACGATTGTTGCGGCTTTTTTATTTGGCACGACTCCAATCGTAGCTTTTGCTGGGGGATATGAATGTACCTGTGAAACCAAATGTACAGATGATTGTATCAATCCCGACTGCGAGCTTTGCAAGATCAATCATGAGTTATGCTGTGGGGATGAAGTAACAGAAGAAACGGAAGATACAACTGAGGAACCCGAGGAGCCTATGGGCCCGCTTACTCCCGATGGCAATATGACACTTGTAGATGATTACGGTGCTCCAAGCCAGGCAGGAAAACAGTTTATTACGGTTGTTACCAAGTCCGGTAATTACTTCTATATCATCATCGACCGAGATGATAACGGAACCGAGACAGTACATTTCTTAAATATGGTTGATGAGGCAGATCTTTTGGCACTCATGGATGAGGAAGCTGTAAATGAGTATATAGCGGCGAAGGATGCCAAGAATACGGAACCTGCTGTAACAGAAACACCGGAGCCTACAGAAGAGCCCGCTGAACCCGAAGATACCAAGGCAGAGGAGCCCAAAAAAAACTCAAGCGGAGCGTTAATTATCGTGTTGATCCTTGCTCTTGGCGGTGCAGGCGGATATCTGTATTTCACTAAATTTAAAGGTAAGAAACCACAGAAGGAAACGGTAGATCCCGATGCTGATTATACCGAGGAAGATGACGATTACCTTGATAACTTGGCAGATGAAGTTGATGAAATCATGACAGAGGATGAGGAAACAGAGGATTCTCGACTCATCAAATTTGATGAGTCGGATTCGGACGCAGATGATTCCGGCGATGAAGAATAGGAGGCACATTATGGCGAGAAAATCACGTTATCTGGGATATGTGAACGCCATGAAGAAGGGGCAGGCTGCAAAGCCTGCTCTTTCTATTAAGGGCAAGCTGTCTCAGATGAAAGAGAAGGCAAAAGAGGTTAATAAGAAGCCCATAGAGGCTCATGGAGAGGAGGAATCTTAAATGGCATATGATACAAGCACATTTGATCCTAAGGCGGCTGCTGAGGCCAGGAAAGCCGAAATGGAGGAAATAACATCCAAGCTTGAAAAGGGTGTTAAGGATATTTTTGATGGAGCAAATTATCAGCAGTATTTGAATTTCTGCGCAAAGCTTCCAAGATATTCTGTCAATAATCAGATCCTTATCATGATGCAGAAACCGGACGCTACTATGTGTCAGTCCTTCACAAATTGGAAGGAAGTAAATAGGCATGTCCGCAAGGGTGAAAAGGGAATCCGTATTATGGCTCCGGCTCCGTATAAGATGCAGAAAGAACAGGAGAAGGTGGATGCTTCAGGCAAAACTATTCTCGATAAAGATGGAGAGCCTGTAAAGGAAACGGTTGAAGTTACCATTAACGCATTCAAGCCGGTAAGCACTTTTGATGTCAGCCAGACTGAAGGCGAACCTATACCTTCACCGGGCGTTGATGAACTGACGGGAAGTGTGGAAGGCTACGAGACACTTCTTGCTGCAATCAAAGATGTAGTTCCTGTACCGATTTCTTTTGAGCAGATCGATTCCGGAGCCAAGGGTTTTTATCACCTGGAAGAGAACAGAATTGTAGTGCAGGAAGGCATGAGTGAAGCGCAGACTGTTAAGACTCTGCTTCATGAGGCTTCGCACCAGGCACTTCATTCCAAAGAGGCTATGGACTCTGCAGGAGAGAAAAAATCCAAGAATCAGAAAGAGACGGAGGCTGAATCTGTAGCATATGTCGTTTGCCAGCATTATGGCATTGATACTTCGGATTATTCTTTTCCTTATGTGGCAACATGGTCTGCGGATAAGGAAGTACCTGAACTCAAGGCATCACTTGATACAATTCGAAGAACTGCATCGGAGCTCATCGTAAAGATTGATGAAAAGGTGCAGACACTTACCACGGTAAAAGAAATGGATCAGTTTATGGAGGCTCACGGTGAAGAGCTCCCTTTCGATAATCCGGAGGCAGATCGTCCTGTCGGTTACATCAAGATCGAACCTCCGGTAGATTTTGGAAAGGATGAGCCCGAGAGGCCTATCAAGCTTTCTGTAGAAAAGGCAGACAAGGAGCCTGAGAAGAAGGCTGAAAAGAAGAAAACTTCCGTAAAGGAAAAGTTAAAAGCCGAAAAAGCCAAGTCGGCCAAAACCAAAAGTCCTAAGAAAACTGCAGAAAAAGATATGAGGGAGGCAATCTGATATGGAGAAAAAGAGAAAAACCAAGATTCAAAAATGGGATGAAGTAGTCGGTGCAGTCGAAACTGAGGTTGAGACTATCGGAGATTCTTTTGATGAGACTCCCGGTGCCGGTCCTTCTGTAAGCAGAAATCCCATGCGAGGCATCGAAGACATGGTTGAGCAGAACGATAATTCCTTTGACGGGGTTATCAATAATCTGCCCGAACCTAAGCCCGTGTGCCAGGTTGACGCTGCTGAGGTAGTAGAACAGGAACAGAAAAAGAAATCTGTTCTTAAGAAGTTGCAGGAGGCTCCGGTTCCTGAACCTCCAAAGTCTGCCAGAGGATGCGTGCTGTGCGGAGATTTGGAAAGGATCTAAAATGCGTGAGTATACGGATTACATCCGAGTCATGCTTAAGAAGGGCGACCGCGAAAAGATAGAAGAGCGGATGAAGGAGGCGGGCATTAAAAATATGTCCGCCTATATCCGTAAGATGGCTATTGACGGTTATGTGGTTCGCCTGGATCTTTCGGATGTGAATGAGGTGGCACGCCTTCTTCATATAAATTCCAATAATCTGAATCAGTACGCTAAACAGGCAAATACCAATGGCAGTATCTACTACGGAGATATCCAAAAACTCAAGCGTCAGCATGAGGAATTATGCAATTTGTTAAAAGCTATCTATCAGCGGCTTTTGACGATTTAGGAAAAGAGGTGATGACTATTGGCTGCGACCAGGCTTATTGCCATGCATCAGAACAAAGGTCGTTCCCTTCAGAAATGCCTGAAGGACAGAACCGATTATGCTCAGAATCCTGAAAAGACTGAAGGCGGCGAGCTGGTCAGCAGCTACCAATGTGATCCTGAGTTTGTAGAGGAACAGTTTGCTTCTTCCAAGAAGGAATATCTTGAGATAACAGGAAGAAAGATTGTCGGGGATATTATTGCATATCAGATTAGACAGTCATTCAAGCCCGGGGAGATTACACCGGAAGAGGCAAATAAAATCGGTTATGAAACAGCAATGCGCTGGACAAAGGGGCAGCACGCTTTTATCGTTGCTACCCATGTTGATAAGGCACATATTCATAATCATATTATCTATAACTCAACGACACTTTCTTGTGATAGGAAGTTTAGAAACTTTTGGTTTTGTGGCGTGGCTCTTCAAAGACTCAGTGACCTTGTATGTTTGGAGAACGGTCTTTCTGTTATAGAACCGGTAAAGCCAAGCCAGAGAGTTAAGCGTACAGAATATCCTGACAGGCGGAGCTTTCGTGAAGATATCCGTGATGCTATTGATGCCTGCCTTGAACAAAATCCCAAAGATATGGATGAGCTTTTGAGGCTCCTTCTTGAAATGGGATATGAGAGCAAACGCGGGAAATATGTCTCAGTAAAAGGTATGGGGCAGAAGAAATTCCTTCGGTTTCGTTCTCTTGGAGCCGGGTATCGAGAGCAGGATCTGGAACGTATCTTTGCAGGTGAATCTCGTGAGAAGGCTGCTACCGCAGAAGAGAAAACTGAGTCAAAACTCGATATGCTTCTTGATATTCAGAAGATGATTGCCAAAGGCAAAGGTCCCGGCTATGAACGATGGGCTAAGGTTCATAACATCAAGCAGATGGCGCAGACACTTCTGTTTTTGGAAGAGCATAATCTCAGGGATTATGATGAGCTTGCAGCCAAGGCCAAGTCGGTTTCAGACAGATTTGCTGAGATTACAGAACGGCAAAAATCCTTGGAGGCAAGACTTACAGAGATTGCAGATCTTAAAAAGCACATCATCAACTATTCTAAGACGAAGCAGATTTATGTAGCTTACCGAGAGAGCGGATACAGTAAAAAGTTCTATGAGGAACACCGTGAAGAGATTACTCTTCATAAGGCGGCTAAGGAAGCTTTTTCTAAAATCAAAGGTAAAATACCTACGATAAAAGAGTTGAATGCTGAATATTCGGAAGTGCTTGGTGAGAAGAAAAAGACTTATGCCGAGTATCGACAAGCTCGCCAGGAGATGAAAGATTATCAAACGGCGAAGTACAATATCGATAGGTTCCTGCAGACTGAGGAACAGGAGAAACAAGCTGATAAGCAAAAACAGAATACAAAGGCCAGATAAGATTTGGGGCAATTCTACTTTTAACAGAAGTGGGGTTGCCCCTCTTTTTTACGTTCCGGGGAAAATGCATTTAGCGCCAACTTGTTGGTGCGTGGCTCCGAGAGAAACGAGGTTCTTGGGGGATTGGGGGCAAAGCCAGCCAACAAGCAAGGAGCGTCGATGATAATCGAGGCACTGCTTGCGAAAATGAAAAAACTTTGTTATGAGTCCGTTTTAACGGACATGAAATGTGGATAATGGATAGTGGGAGGTTCGTGGAAGCTTCTCTGGAGTGGATGACGAGAAAATAAAGAATAGTATTTTTGAAACAAAAAAAGGAATTTGTTCGGGGAAAATAAATATTTAGTAATCTAAAGTTTTTGAATGACTTTCGTGCGGAATTGTGCTATACTTTTTTCTGGTGAATTGTAACTATTTTTAAATAGTGTTGCTTAGGTATGAAAGGAAAAAGTATGGCGATATCATACAATGGCTTATGGAAAAAACTAATAGATAACAATATGTACAAAAAAGATCTGGCAGCGAAACTCAATATCAGTTCCGCTACAATGGCCAAGATGGGAAAAGGAGAGAAAGTATCGCTTGAAGTTCTACAAAAGATTTGTGATTTCCTGAATTGTGATATCGGAGACATAATGAGTTTTGAAAAAAACACAAGAGACAATTCAACAGAATTGGATGAAGAGGGTGACAAAAAGTGTTGACAATCGGCGATATCAGAAAGTACATGGGAGTCTGGAAGCAGCAGACATATCGATCGGGATTGGAGTATTGCTATGCAATTAAAAAGGACAGACAGGCGTATGAGCTCACAATAGAGGTGCTTCAATTACAGAATCTTAACGATAAAGCTATGGACGGAAATTCTGTTCAGAATATTCCAATAAAGAATGAAGGAAAAGTTGATATTTTATTTTCCGATATTTTTTGGGATATAGCAGGAGAGTATATTACTCCAGTTTATTATGTGGCTTCCATAGTAAAACAATGCGTAGAAAGGGATATTACTAACAGCAATCAAGTCGCTGGAATTGTAGGACGAGGATTAAGATCTTTTCCATCATTTTTAAGAGAGATGGATTTGACATACAAGATTTCATGCTTTTTTCCGGAAGCTGAAATAACGAATGGGCCTGAGCAAGATGTGGGTGAGCACACAGATGTTTTGATAAAAAATGGTGATACAGAATATAGATTATGGTCGTACCAAAATTTTGAAAGGGGATTAACGAATACTGCTTCTAGATTTTATGGTCGCCGACGTGAATTGCCAATAGGATATCATATTTTATGCCCTATTGATATCAGAAATCCGGTAGAAGTAGAAGAAGTTGACGGTTGGTTTTTTTATTCTGATCGTTACGTGAAATATATTTACGATATGATATCCATTGAAAAACCTGATGACTATGCGACTGTAGCAAGGCTGCAAGAGTACGCCATGAAGTTATATCTGAAAAAAGCCAATGTGGTATATAAGAGGGAATGAAATGGGTAAAAAAACACCAGAACAGATAAGCTACAACATGAAGCAAGTAAAAAGTAAGGATTCAAAGATCGAACAACTATTAAGAAAAGAACTTTGGTCAAGGGGGATACGATATAGAAAAAATGTCAGGAAAGTATTTGGTAATCCGGATATAACATTTATCGGACTAAAGATAGCGGTATTCTGTGACAGTGAGTTTTGGCATGGATATGATTGGGAGAATAGGAAAAATGATTTTAAATCCAACACGGACTTTTGGATACCAAAGATAGAAAGAAATATGGAAAGAGATAAAGAAGTTAATGAGCATTTGAGAAGTGAAGGATGGATAGTATTAAGATTCTGGGGTAACGAAATAAAGAAAAACGCACAGGAATGTGCAGACAAAATAGAAATGGCTATAAAGGAGAGAAAAAATGTATAAATCTATTGATCTGTTTGCGGGCATCGGAGGCATAAGGAAAGGCTTTGACAATGCTTTCGGCGATAAAATAAAGACTGTATTTGTCAGCGAGTGGGATGAATTTGCTCAAAAAACGTACAAGGCTAATTTTAGTGATGATTTCGATATCGCCGGAGATATAACACAGATTGATGAAAAGGATATTCCAAAATTTGATATATGCTTAGCAGGATTTCCTTGCCAGGCTTTTTCGATGGCCGGAAAGCATATGGGCTTTGATGATGATTACAAAGGAAAATGCAGAGGCACTCTTTTTCAAGATGTGGTCAGGATATGTGAGTATCATAAACCCAAAATAATCTTTTGTGAAAATGTTAAGGGACTTACCATTCATGACAAAGGCCGTACCTTTAAAGTGATTAAAGGGGCGTTTGAACAGATTGGTTACACTGTCTATGACAAAATTTTAAACAGCAAGGATTTTGGTGTTCCTCAGAATAGAGAGAGAATCTATTTGGTATGTATAAGGAATGATTTGCTTAAAAAAAGATGCCCTGAAGGTTTTGTTTTTCCTGTGGGAACAGGAGACAAGGTGACTATCCGAGATATTATGGATCCTGCACCGGTTCCTTCAAAGTATTATTTGAGTGATGTGTATATGGATACCCTTAAAAAACATAGGGCAAGACATGAAGCTGCAGGACATGGTTTCGGCTATGAAGTGAGAGATTTGGATGGAATAGCCGGTACTATTGTATGCGGAGGCATGGGCCGCGAAAGAAATTTAATTGTTGATAATCGTGAGCATTCCATGGTGCCCACGACACATATTAAGGGCGAAATAAATAAAGAAGGAATTAGAAAAATGACTCCTAGGGAATGGGCACGACTCCAAGGTTTTCCTGAGGACTTCAAGTTGGAACTCGCAGATACGCACCTTTATAAGCAGTTTGGAAATAGCGTTACAGTTAATGTTATTGAGGCTATTGCAGGAGAAATATTGAAGGTATTGGAGGGAACAACATGAACAGAGGTGAATGGGGAGAGACATATGCTGCTTTAAGACTACTCGGTTATAAAAAACTTTTTATGGCAAATGAAAACGGAGATCCTAATCCTAATGAGTGGATGGATGTTCTTAAAATTGTACGTCAAGAGACAAATGATCGTATTGTCACATATCACTGTAATGATACTGACGATGATATTGAAATAGAAATCAATAATTTACCTGTGGCGAGCGTTCAAGCGGCGAGATTTAGACATATAGCTGATTTGTTGAGGGCAGATATTACAAATGCTACAGGACGGTCATTCAATGTATCGGACGAAGTTGTGGACTTTCTTCAAGAAGCAGAAATTCGACACATGAAAGCAAAAAGCGTCGAAAAAAGTGACATTTTTCTTGATACAAGAGATCCGAGAAGTTCGATAGTTCGAGAAAATATTGGATTTTCCATCAAGTGTGAATTTGGTGAAAATCCAACATTGTTTAATACGGCTAAAGCATCTGCGGCAAAGTACAGAATTAGTGGCATGAATGAAGAGTTGATGAATGATATTAATTCAATGGTCGATATCAAGGGTCACGCAGCTGTTTCTGACAGATGTCGAGCAATTCGTGAGAATGGCTGTGGCTTGGAATATGTTGGCTATGAAATGGCTGCGAGAGCTAAATGCGAAGCATTCAAGGAAAACTTGGATTTAATCAATCCGAACCTTCCAATGGTAATACAGCGAATCCTTTGGAACCACTTTATGGAGAAACAAACTGATATAGATATTGCTTCTGTAATGCAACGGATTATAGAGGAGAATCCATGCAGAATTACTCTTCCTGAGACCAAGTATCCGTATATGATGAAAATGTTTTTATATTCGGCATATTGTGGTATGACTGCAAGCACTATATGGGATGGAAAGAGTACTGTTAAGGGTGGATATATCACAATTAAAGATACAGGAGAAGTGGTTGCAAACTATGCCTTGGAGTCGGAGTCATTTAAGAATTTTCTGTATACGCATTGTTATTTGGACTTTCCGTCAACTGATCAAGGACATGGCGCATATGGAGAAGTGTACAGGGATAACGGAGATTATTATTTTAAGTTAAATTTTCAAATCAGAATCAAGTAAGGTTTTTATAACATTGAGGTGACCAGCATGAACGATGTTTCGAGTGCTATGCGTAATGTGTTGAATAAATGTGAAATTTCAGTTGATGGAAACATATTTTCAAAAGAGGTTTTGATCCAGGCATACGCCGATTTTCTATCACAGACAATGGAAAAAAGAAAACATAATGTTGGAGTGGTTTTACATTCGGGCTCATTATGCTTTGATGCGCTGATTATGACATATGCTGCAATAACAAATTTAATGTTTAATCAGACAAGCACTGGTGACATGCTGGAATCTCTTAGTGTTGGAGATATTGTCTTATACGGTAGTAAGAAAAAACAGAGATATATTTTTGAAGGTTATGTAGATGGAGAAATTCTAGGAAGAGATTTTAAGGGCATAAATTATATTAAGCTTAGTCAGAATGATGGTGGCGCTACATATATCAGTGAGAAATCGTGGAGATTGATTGCACCGTATAACGGAAACGCAAAGAGACTGGATGGAAGAGGAATACGCACGAAAGGGAGTCAAAGAGAGGATTTCTTTACAGAAGTTTTAGGTGTGCAACCGACAGATATTCCGAGTGTCATAGATACATCAACGGTTCTGGTAATGCCAAAGGATGAAGCTGATAGGCTGATTAAGGGCATATCTATAACATTTAATGGAAAGACGGCAAGATTATTGGACCTGGTAACCGCCTCATACTTTACGGAAGACGAGGAACACTCATATGGCGGTAATACTGGAAAAAATGAACCGGTGCTGAAAGTATGTGCAAAAGTTTCTGTTGCGAGAAAACTTATATTTACGAGAAATGGAAATGTACATATTGGTCTTATTGTAATGGGTCAAGACATGATTAATAGGGGTGAATCAGAACTTCCTGAATTGATAAACAGAAAATCATTGCAATATGTTTATGTGTGTTCAAATGTTGAGTCAGAATATGTAAATCAGCTTCTTGAAGAAAATGAAGAGATAGAGGTGTTTGCATGCACTAAGGGCTTTCTGTCTGAAAATGCTTCAACAAATATCATAGATTCAAACAGTTTGACCGAAGAACTCAAGAGGCAGATAGAGACTATTAAAGAGAAGGATAACGAAACGATTGTTCTTGAAAATAACGGTATTGATACTGATACATACAGAACATTCAGAAAAACATTGGTAGCTATAAAGAGGAATCAGTATGAATCTGAGACAAAAGACAATTTTATTATTCAAGCCCATTCACTGTTTAATCTACTGATAACAGCACCTTTTTCTGTAGAAGATTTGGGTAAATGTGTAAGCAGAGGCCTTGTTACGGTTGAACCTGTTGAAGAAAAACTGGTTAGATTAGAGCAACTGGCAGACGAGTTAGGAGTGTCTCTGAGAAAAGATGCATATTGTGTAGTTGATATTTTGAAGACATTAGCATCTTATATGGGACAATCTACTCCAAAAGAAATGGAACTCCGTAATTACATACGTAATCATACAGAGCAGTCAATAGCTGTAGTAATTCCGAAAGCATATTATGCGACGGTTATAAAGGATATGCCCGGATATGTTCCTGGATATTCTCGAGGCGTATTCTTTATGACTCCTGGGCGTTTTGACAATACAAGACTTTACGATGTTGTAATAGTGCTTGGGGATTTCGAAGGAAAGCGATTTAATGCTTTCAGCTGTAATGCCTCCAAGAAGATTATTTCGTTGCTATATGAACCTGAGGAAAAGTCGTTTAGGTTTAAGAAGAGCAGGTCATCCAAAAATTCAAAAAAATGGGATAGGAGATCTACGATTCAATTGAAGAATTTCAAAGAAGAGGAGTTTTTTGAGGAAGATCAAGCAAGAGATCTACTCGATGATGAAAATGAAATTGAAACATATGTCTCTCAGCTGGATACAGCATTTGATTCTGTAAGATTAAATTCATTTTCCCAAGGCGGAAGAATAAATCTTACTGCAGAAATAATTGCAGTTGCAATTTTTGCCGACGATAGCAAGGCGTTTTTCAGCAAGCATTATAAAGCCTATGTTCTTGATTCGGACAATGGAATTGTTAAAGAAGTGGGAGTCGCAGAATTAAATGAGGGCGACAGTATTGTTTTTACAAAGAACAATAATGATACAAAGGATATTGTTGATTCTGTTTTAAGGCAGATGATTTCAGATGGTAAACTGGGAGCAACACTGGTTGATGCATACGAAAAATCAAAGGAGTGGCAGCAAAGCCTTATTGTGTATATGCAAGAGAATAATCTCACTCCAAGAAAGGTCGTCGAAAAGATGCTTAAATTAAATGTGCCCGTGCAGGAACCTACTATTATAAGATGGTTAGACGAAGATACCCATACGGTCGGTCCCAGAAGCATTGATTCTTTGAAAGCAATTGGAGAATTAACGGGAAATACAGATTTACAGAGTAATCCGGAAGTATATTTTGAAGCATGCAGAGAGGTAAGAAGTGTCAGAAGAAGAATACTCGGTGAAATTGGAAAGGCGATAATTGCTAGATTGAGCGGAGCAACTGCCTATGAGAATAGTGAATTTGCAGAGGTATACGAAAAGGTTGATTCACTGGCAGAAGTTTTGCAAATCGAGAGAATAGTACCCACCGAAACTGTACTTCCGTTGAATGTGGCGAACAGACCAGTAAATGTTTAAGAGGTAAAGGCTATGATTCAGACAGATAAGCTAATCGAAGCTCGTGAAGAGTATATTGAGTTGATTAAAAAAGAATTATTGGGACCGGGATCGGAAATATCTATTCCAGATGCTGAGCATGAGTTGATATCAGATTCTCCCAATACGAGATATTCAATCGGCATATTATATACAAAAGAAAATAAAATGAACGCCGATAATAATGACTCTTCACGTGTCGAAGAACAAGGTGATAATGCTGACAAAATAGAAAATTCAGAAATTGAAATCGATGCTTCCGAAGAATTTGTGGCCCATAAAGAAGCAGTTTCACCTTCTGATGAAGAAAATCTTGATGAAGAGGTGGGGCTTGCCACGCAGAATATGCCTTCTTCGCTGGGAATCACATTTTTTGCTAAAGGTCATACTGACATTGTTAATTGCAATGTCAGATTTGCAACATACCGAAAGGCCGTTGCTACAGACTGTCGTATACCATTAGATTTTGAAGGAATAGAAAATTATGATTTGCCAGATCTGTTTAAATCAGCCGTATATATTGATTCGGAAGAAAAAACACTGAGACTAACTACTGGTGGAATGACTCGTAAGAGAGTTCGTGAACTAGAGGAAAGAGACCTTCTTGGAGGTGACGAACATGGAATAATAAGCCGTATGTACAAGTTGGCGGATCAACTGGCAAAGGGTTATGTAAGAATACCGCATGAATTAATGGTCCAGCTTGAATACGGGGATAAAGAGTATATAGATCAAAACAAAGATCTAGCAGATACAAAATTGAAAATTACATCACTTAAGAGACAGATTTCGGAAGATGTGTATTCTTACACAATAATGCTTGTTAATGATGATGACCGAAAGGCAAAGCCGGATCTTTGTATATATCAGCCTTCAATCAGAGTATCAACCGAAGAAAATGGCTTCACATTGGTAGAGTATTCTGGAGATCAAGATTTTGAAGCACTGGATTTTGAAGAGAAGTCATTGATTATGCAATACAGAAATAAAAAGGTATACGGCACTGGTTTGGGAACATCAATGTCGTGGAGCGTCAATGATACGGGTGAAGGATGGGTTTCAAATGATTTCTTTCCTCAAGTAGAAGTACCTTCAATGGATTTTAAATTGGTGAGTGACGTACATGTGCCTAGCGAAGCATTTTCAATGAAGTATCTATCTGATTTGGATGCAACTGATCAGGATTCAAAACTTTCCGCAGAGGGAAAAATTGTCGATGCTTACAGTGACTGGATTAAAAAAAGGAGAACAATAGCCGATGGACTGGATCCTAAATATAAGCCGATAGCCTTAAAAAATATATCAGGCTGTGAAGCCTCCGCAAATAGGATGCGGAGAGGTATTGATATATTAAAAAAGGATAAGAAGGCGTGGCAGGCGTTTCAACTTGCAAACAGAGCTATGTTTATGCAACGTGCTCATTTAAAACTGCAAGCTGCAACATCTAATATAAACCGATATCCCGATGACGAGGAACTTTCGGCTATCTTGGATGAAATAGATTATAACAAAATTGACGAAAGATTTAAGGATCGATATTCGTGGAGACCGTTTCAGATTGCATTCCTCCTTATGAGTATTGAATCTATAGTAAACGACTCTTGTGATGACAGAACATTGGTAGATTTGATTTGGTTTCCTACAGGTGGCGGTAAAACAGAAGCATATCTGGGTTTGACAGCGTTTACTATTTTTTACAGAAGACTTTCGAATCTTGAAGTATCGTCAGGTACAACCGTTATCATGCGATATACATTGCGCTTGCTTGCGGCGCAGCAGTTTACAAGAGCATCAACATTGATATGTGCATGTGAATACATAAGAGTTGATGCAACATCAAGAAAGCCCAAATATGGAAGATATCCTCTGGGAGACGACAGGATAACCATAGGTTTGTGGATAGGAGGGGATCACACTCCAAACAAGGATGATCAGGCTAAATCAAACTTAAATGAACTTTTAAAATCTTCAACTGAAGAGCTTGAATATAAAAAAGATAGGTATAACAAATTTCAAGTATTAAAGTGCCCTTGGTGTGGAACTAAGCTTGTTCAAGATGTGGTAAATCATAAGAAAAAAGGTGTTTTTGGTTATCGAATGAAGAATAACAGACACCTTGAATTGTATTGCCCTCAGGAAAGCTGTTTCTTTAATCTTGAAGGAAGTTTACCGATTCAAGTTGTCGATGAGGAATTATATGACAATCCACCAACTTTGCTGTTCGGAACCGTAGATAAATTTGCGATGCTTCCGTGGAATCCGAAAATTGGCGCGTTTTTTGGAATTGGCACTCCTAACAGATCGCCTGAGCTTATTATTCAGGATGAGCTGCATCTTATTTCCGGACCGTTGGGAACAATGGTCGGTCTTTATGAAGCTGCTATAGATGCGCTCTGCAAGAGCAAGGGCATCAGCACTAAAATAATAGCCTCCACAGCAACAATTAGAAGGGCAGTAGAACAGTGTGCGTCTTTATACAACAGGAGTATAAATCAGTTCCCTCATCCCTGTATTGATGCGGAAGATTCTTTTTTTGCGAGAGAATCCGTAGTTGATTATGAAAAAGGCATTTTTGGAAGAAGATATGTTGGATTAATGCCTTCAGGAAAAACAAAAGCGATGATGGAAATTAGATCTATTTCCGCTATGTTGCAAAAAATCTACGGAATGGATCTCGACGATGAAGTTAAGGATAAGTATTGGACACTCACTGTTTATTTTAACAGTTTAAAGGATTTGGGAAAGTGTTCAACGCTGGTGGACGATGACGTTAAAGACTTTATAAAGAGAATGGCATATAGAATTGGTACAGCCAAAGACGCCAGAATGATAACAAATGCTGATGAATTGACAAGTAGGGTTTCCACCACTCAGCTTAACCAGACCTTGGATAAACTCGAAAAGTTGGCATACAGTAAGGAAAATATTGAAAATAAGCGGTGGCCTTCAAATGTTCTTCTTGCAACGAACATGATATCTGTCGGAATCGATGTGGCGAGATTGAACGTTATGTTGCTCGTAGGACAGCCTAAGCTGACCAGTGAATATATCCAGGCATCCAGCCGTGTTGGAAGAGAATTTCCAGGTGTTGCTTTTACGATGTATGACGCTTCCAAGAGCCGTGACAGATCCCATTACGAACAATTTAAGGGGTATCACGAGTCGTTTTATAGGCATGTTGAACCTACTGGAGTCACTCCTTTTTCAAAACCTGCAAGAGAGAGGGCATTGCATGCTGTTGTAATATCCTTATTGAGACAGTTGAATATTGAGCTGTCCGATGAAAAGGGAGTCACTAAATTTTCGAGGGATAAGTATTCAAAGGAAATCGAAAGAATAACGGAATATATAGTGTCTCGAAGCAGGAGTATTACCAATAGAATCAATCCCAACATGGCAACCGAGGATACAGAAATACATGATGAAATTGCTCTATTGTTAGAACAATGGGAAGAACTGATGAATGGATATGATTCTGACCACTTCTATTATGGAGAAAAATTTATGGTTATGCCGCCTGACAAAGAAGACGGTCGATTGATGAAAGTCTATAACACAAGTCGCTTCGATCCGGCTTTCGATACTATGACTTCCATGCGTAATGTTGATGTTTCGTCAGGAAGCAGTGTTATAATTTGGGAGGATTGATGATGAAAATTAAGGAAAAAGTAAAACTGAATAAAGTTACTCATTCCGTCAGGGCATCACAGGCAGTCCTTCAATATGGTGTCGGTGCTATGGTAGATTTTCCTGAGCAAACACTTATGACTGCTGCACCCGAAACGTGGGATAGCAGCGTGATGGAGATTCATGATGAAAGACTGGAAAGAGTCTTAAAGGTTGATTATTTTGGTATGCCTGGAAGCGGTGATGAAGGAAGATATCAGAACGGGGTTTCTTATGCAAGATTTCCTGAATGGTATTTTTGCCCTAAATGCAGAAGATTCAAGCCAATAAAGCAATGGATAAAAGAATATACCGATTCGCCAAAGATGAAAAAAACGAGGGAAAACGATCCTTATATGGTGAAGAGGCTCAGATGTCCTACTTGCTTCCAAGACCTGGTAGTTGCACGTATAGTAGTTGCTTGTCCCAGAGGGCATATAGATGATTTCCCGTGGGTGAAATGGGTTCATGCCAAGAATATGTCAGGTCCCAGAAAAATATGCGCACAACCAGAGCTTAAGTTTACCACAAGTGCATCATCGACGGAAGGTCTTGAGGGTTTGACAGTTTCTTGCACAAGCTGTAATTGCAGAACTACTCTTAGAGGGGCTTTCGATAAAGGGGCGCTTGAAAACTTAGATAAAATAACAGGGAATGAATATGATTTTACCTGCACTGGAAGACACCCATGGAAGAATGGCAAGCAAGGATGCAGTGAGTATCCTCATGTGTTGCAGAGAGGTAGTTCATCTGTGTATTTTCCCATATCGGTGAGTTCATTGGTTATTCCACCATATTCAAGTATTTTAACAGGTCAGGTTCAGAACAGTGTTGCGTTTTCAGACTTAAGAAAAGCTATTTCCGAAACGCTGAAAACCATTTCATCTCTTCCTGGGATTACTGTTAATCAGGAAATGAAAGAGGGGGTAATCAGGGAGAAAATATCTGAGTTTGCAAAAAAGATCTCTTTGGAGATTGGAAAAAAAGAGGAACAGGTAAAAGCAATACTTGAAAGAAAGTGGAGCGGAGGTAACGATCCCGAATATACGACTACAAGTATTAAATACAGAGCAGAAGAATATGCCGCACTAAACGGTGAGGCTGTTATAGATGATAAAGGCGGTGAATTTATTAGGGAAGGCACTTCCATAGATGAATACGGCATTCCGTTTGTGAAAAACATCAGTTTAATTCACAAAGTAAGAGAGGTGCAAGCCTTAATAGGTTTTTCAAGATTAGAACCTGTTGACAGTGATAATATGACTGAAAACAGCAAAATCTCTGCCGTAAATATCAAAGAAGATGATACCAGATGGTATCCGGGATACGAAGTGCGCGGAGAAGGCATATTTATTGAGTTTGATGAAGATGCAATAGATGCTTGGAGAAACAATAACGAAAAGATTGCAAACAGGGTTAAGCTGCTAAATGATAACTATAGGAAATCTTATTATGGATCATTAAAAGACAGGGAAATTACCGCAAAGTTTTTATTGCTTCATACATTGTCGCATTTGTTAATGAAACAACTTAGTTTTGAATGCGGATACAGCATAGCGTCTTTAAAAGAAAGAATTTATTGCAGCGAACCTTCGCAGGGCAGAAATATGTCAGGAGTTTTTATATATACGGCAAGCGGTGATTCCGAAGGGACTATGGGTGGCTTGGTAAGACAGGGGAGATCGGATGTATTCCCAGGTATATTCCGAAAGGCTATTGATGCGGCCATCACTTGTTCCAACGATCCAGTATGCAGTCTGAGTCAAGGGCAGGGAAGAGACTCATTAAACCTTGCGGCTTGTTATTCATGTACTCTGGTTCCCGAAACAAGCTGTGAAGAGTTTAATATATTTTTGGACAGAGGTTCGGTAATAGGAACATTTGAGGATCCTGAGATTGGATTCTATTCCTCGTATATCGGAACTAAAACTAAATGGAAGGCACCAGTAAAAAAAGCTAATAAGAAAAATGAGACAAATCGTTCACACCGATGCGTGATTACCGACTACGGTATGGATTTGTCTGGTTCCGACTATGCAAATATTTGGAAGAATATTTTACAGTTTGCCGAAAATGATCGTGAAAAGCAGCTGTTAAGAAGCTTGATAGAAAATGCCGAAGCATTTGAAAAACATGAAAAACCACGTAGCGGTGCTACATTTAGCGTGTCAGAAGAGAGAAACCTTGATGTGGATTTGATATGGACTGACTCAAAAACAATGTATTTCTCGTATGAAAATGAAGAGGAGTATAAAGTTGCCAAGGCAGGAGATTGGAAGTGCGTATTTGCAGGTGACAAAACAGTAACATGGGAGACGATTAAGAACTGTATAAAGGAGAAGTAGAATATGGCTGTAATGATTCCGGAAGAGCCGCGAGAATATGATCCGTTAAGCCTTGAAGGAGATATGTTCAAGGCTTTAAGCTGTTTGCCTGATGATTATTATGTAATTCATTCTTTCAAGAATGTGTTCGTTGAGGATAATGTATTGCATGAAGGCGAGGCGGATTTTGTTGTTTTCAATCAGAATTATGGCATTATTTGCATTGAGGCCAAGGCGGGTCAGGTTAAGTATCAAGCCGGATGTTGGAAATATGCATCTGACAGAATAATGAAACATGGAGGACCGTATAATCAGGCATCTCAGAATAAGTGGGATTTGTTGACAAGAATACAGATGAGTCCACTGAAAGATCTGCAATATAGATGCAAGTTACTCCATGCGGTTTGGTTTCCGTCTATTTCGGAGAGTGATTTGTCAACGAACAGATTTCCACCGGAGTTTGACAGGCATATAACCATGACCATGGAGGCATTGGAAAATCCGCAAAAGTACATTGATTCAATATTTGCAATAGAACTTGAAAATAGCATTAAAACAAATTTGAGTGATAATGACGCAAAGAGATTGATACGTGAGATTATATGCCCTGAGTTTGATATTTTCCCGTCATCGAGTTTCGATGTTGATTTGAAGAAGATAACATTTAACAGATTACTTGAAGAACAGAAGGTCTTGTTGAACTATCTTGTTGAACAGAAAAGCGCCGTAATAAACGGAGCGGCAGGCACTGGAAAAACCATGATAGCAGTTGAAAAAGCAACAAGGCATGCGAATCAGGGGGACAAGGTTCTGTTTCTTTGCTTTAATGTTTTCTTAAGAGATCATTTGGAAGAGAGATATGCAAACAACAATATAGATTTCATGACAATAGACGGTTTTGCTTGTAAGATATGCAAAACACAAAAAGCTGATTATAAACAGGCAAGTGATAAAGTAATAGATATGTATCTTACGGGCTCCTTCCCGTATAAACATGTGATAGTCGATGAGGGACAAGATTTTGGCAGAGATGAGATAGAAGAATCGGATCTTTTGCAAGCGATTCATGATACGGTTGTTGAGAACGATGAGGTAGATGGAACTTTCTATGTGTTCTATGATAGATTACAGCTTATACAATCGAACGCTATTCCGAGTTATATTTCCGATGCTGATTGTAAACTGACACTATATAAGAATTGCAGAAATACAGAAAACATTGCCTTGACTTCTTTGAAACCAATTACCGAAAGAACACCTAAGCTTTATGAAGGCGCAATAAAGGGTGTTCCTGCAACCATACATTTTTGCAGGGATCTCGAAGGAGTTCAGGAATGTGCGACAAATCTTATAGAAAGCCTTAAAAACGAAGGTATTACTGATGTCGTGTTTCTTACTTGCAATACCATCGAAAGCAGTATTCTGGAAGCTAAGGTATCGGACGGGAAATTTAAGAAGAAATTGTTTACCACATGCAGGAAGTTTAAGGGACTTGAAGCTGATGCAGTAATATTGGTTGATGTTGATGAACACACTTTTGAAGAAGAAAATGTACTGAGATATTATGTGGGAACCTCTAGGGCAAGGGTAAGATTGGACATGATAACCATGATGGGCGACGAAGAATGTACCCGTGTTCTTACTGATAGAATTAACTACAGTAAGAAGATTAAGAAGCCGATGAGGGAGTTGGCGTATGCTCTAAATGCACTTCCGAGTATTGAGCACGGCGAAGAAGAATCAGTGTAGATAGGAGAACGTAATATATGATTCCACTTATACCAAAGGAAATACAAGGAAAAATAACGTTCAAACACCAAGATGTTTCAATAAAAGAAGGGATTACATTAAACGAAACTGAACTTGAAATCTTCAACAAGTTCAGAGAATATATGCGAAATGCTAAAAGAATGGAAGACGATGACGACGAATCATAAGGCTTGATTAAGAGACTAAAGAGAGGACACATGATGTTTAAGGTATAGGCCGTAGAGAAGGAGGCTGTAATGAAGCGTATATGTTTGGGGACTATGATAACGCTTATATATCAAAGCCGCATACGAAGAGGAGATACTTACAAATCTGTATGCGGTGGGATTTTTGCGGCCTACGGACTGAGAATTGATAATTATAACAAAGAATTGCCCGGACACTTAAGAAGCGGACATGATCCGGCGCCTGAAGATTTGGTAACTGCCGCCAGAACTATGTCAATGGATGATATTGATAAGGGCGTAGAAGAGTACATTTTACCATTAATAAATCATGAAAAGAAGGTTGCGCTCTTTCGTGCTATAAAGGATGTTTTGAGGGAAGATTCTTTTACGGACGGTGCACTTATTGGAAGAATTAAGGGCTATGAAAAGGAAAATATTCTAAATCATAACTCTTACTATGAGTCTATGTTTTTAGCAAATGTGCTTACATATGCTATTGCCAGCATAGATAATGATGAATGCGCGCTTAATATAGGAGAGATTGACAAAAATTATGTTGATGGATTTATAACCGGTGGGGAAGATATACATTTTATCAATAAACTAGTCAATCAAGATGAGGTTTGCCCTTTAAAAAGAACGCTGAAAAGTCCTATGTTTGACCGGCTGTTTTTAAAGGCTACGGACATTACGATTGCTGGTATGTGTAACCCTGCTCGGGCAAGTGTGTTTTACCTTGATCCTATGAATTGCCAGTTTAGATTTCGTAACCTTAAATCTTTTATTGCAAGCAATATTGGAGACTACGTTTTTTCGCGTGCCAAGAAAAATAAGATTGTTGAGGTAGAGGGAACTGCTCAGGCTGTCGGTTCCAGAGCAATGTTGAAATTTATCCAGAGATATGGCTCTGATGCCGAGACAGTATTGGGCGAGATCCTTCTTTACATTTTCCTTGAACAAGAATTGGATGCGCCTAAGATAATGACCAAGATAGAATTGGAAGAAAATCGTGGTGTGGTCAGTAAGAGTGACGGCGTTCATTTACTGACCTTGGATTTATCGGGGCAGCCGATACATCAATTGGTATTTGGAGCATCTGATATTGTCGGGGATTTATCTGCGGCAGTAGACCGTGCATTTGAGAAGATTGTCAAAGTAGAGGCGAATGCAGACGAAGAGCTTCGCATGGTAGAGAATACAACGCAATGGACAGTATATGACCCAGAAGCAACTAAATTTATGGTTGATCTGATGAAGCCTCATAAGGGCGGAAAATCTGCCCCTGAAATGGCGTTTGGAGCCTTTCTAGGATATACGATCAAGCTTGATGCGCCGGAAACGGATTCCCAGAAATTCAAGAAAGCTGTAAAAGAGCAGCTGGGCAAGGATATAGCTGCTGTGCAACCGTACATTTCTAACCTTATCTTAAAGAATAACTTAAGCGGGTACAGTTTTTATTTTTATGTACTGCCGTTTAATGATGCCCCCACTGAGAAAGTAAGTATCATTAAGGAACTTTTGTCAGGGGGTGTCGATTAAGTGAATCAAGTACCAAGAAATGAGACTCTTGCGGAGGCTCTGTATCGCGATATTGATAAAGATGAATATCTGAACGAAATCTATGGAGATCTGCTTTATAACTATTCATTAAAGTTATTTAACCTGGATAGAAGGCCGAGAGAGATCCCTATGAGGGATGCTTTGCGCTTTTCTGACCTACTGTCAAAGTCTACATATACTCCTACGGCAGACAGAGACAGATTGTGGGGACAGGAGATAGCTATACTCATGAGACTTCTGTATCCGGAAGATGAGGTTGTAAGATATTATCTTGGCTCATCACTTTCTGCTGTCGGAAATTTCCGGGGTCTGCAATCTGAGGCGGTAGGTGAATATTCCAGCACGGATTTATTGGATCAGATTTTTTATGAGTACGATATGAATGAGCACAGAATCCCGGGTAAGGAAGAAGAGTATTTCTTTCATGACCAAATGATTGTATATCGCGGGATGAATAAGAAAGTGTTTAGCTATTCCGGCCCGACATCTATGGGTAAATCCTTTGTGGTTCAGACATATGTACAAGAACAGGTTAAAAACGGATCTACAGAGAACTTTGCTATACTGGTTCCGACTAAGGCGTTGATAAATGAAGTCAGAAGTAATCTGATAGGTGCGCTACAGAAATACCTCAAAGAGAAGAACTATCGTATAGTTACTTCCGCCGGTGATCTTGTACTAAAGCAGGATCATCATTTTATATTTGTGATGACGCCGGAACGTTTACATCACATGATGATTGAGTGCGAGAACATCCGTATAGATTTCCTGTTTGTCGATGAAGCACATAAAATATCGGGCAGGGGCGGTAGAAGTACATATTATTTTAAGGTAATGACCCAATTGCGTAAGATGCAGGCATTACCGACAATAGTTTTAGCATCTCCTAATATACCGAATCCGGAGGTGTATTTGGATATCATCCCGGGATGTGAGCATGGACCGATGAATAGGCTTGCTTCGCGCTTTGCTCCGGTGTGCCAGTTTAAATACTACTTGGATCTACCTTCCAGAAAAGCATATTATTTCAACGATTATACGAAGGAACGCCAGCTGTGCTATACGCTTCCAGAGGGAAGTGAGCTCAGTGACATAGTAAAAAGCGTAGGAAAAGATGGTCAAAATCTGGTTTATTGCAGTTCGAGACGATCTGTTTTGAAAAATGCAGTAAAATATGCGCGAGATATAAAGCCTATCGATAATGATAAGCTTAGGACTTTAGCCGCTGAGATAAAAAGAGAGGTTCATGATGATTGCTATCTGGCAGACCTTATTATCAGAGGGGTTGCATATCATGTAGGATATCTTCCTGCCAATATACGTCTTAGAATAGAAAACGCATTTGAAAGCGGAGATCTGAGAACTATCTTTTGCACAAGTACTCTGGTTGAGGGTGTGAATCTTCCAGCCGATAACTTGTTTGTTACAAGTTATCAAAATGGCAGAAGTAACATGAGCGAGGTGGATTTTAAGAACCTTATTGGGCGAGTTGGAAGAATAAAATATAATCTCTATGGTAATGTGGTGCTTGTTAGAGAAGAGAATACAAGGCTAACAGAAGATCAGTATACAAAGTTCTTAAAGTCTGATGTTCCGCCTCAGAAGCTTTCTATAGACATAAAGGAAAATGCCTCGTGCATCAATGCGCTTGTAAGAGATTTGGCTGATGGCGATATAGAGATGAGTTCTTGTCATGAAGTGGCGACAGAGACTGACTTTGAGGCTTTACGTAAGTTTGGCCTTATCTATGCCCGTGATATAGCTACTGGTGATGTCACCCCGATTACACAAACTATCGATAAGTATGCCAATGAAAAGCAGAGGCAGCGTATTAAAGAAAATTTCCCAATAGAAAGAACGAATGAGGATATCACGCTTTCTTACGACCAAGCAGAAAACTTACATGATGCGATTGTTCAGGGAATGACTTACCCCAAGCTTACCGGAGAAAACGACGAGGTTGATTTCAATGAACTTGTAGACTTCATGTGGAAATTGAGAAGGTTATTCAAGTGGGATGTTTACGAAAAGAAAACCATTGGCAAGCGTGGCACGGATGATGAAAAGTCTGTGATTAAATGGTACTGCACTATTTTGCTCCGCTGGATAAGAGGTAATGGACTTAATACCATCGTTAGAAGTGCCATCAGATATAAGGAAAAGAATCCTTGGACCGGAGTATGGTCCGGAGATTATATGGTTGAGGAAACCTATAATCCAAATTCAAAATATCATAAGAATCTTGTTATCGCGGAATCGCTTAGCGTTATAGAGAATGTGCTACTTTTCAGCATATCGAACTATTTTAGAAAGTTTTCAATGGAGTACAAAGATGTACATCAGGTTGAAAACTTTGATAATGATTGGTATGAATATGTCGAATATGGAACGACGAACCCTATAACGATCTTTTTGCAGCAAAATGGTTTTTCGAGAGAAGCTTCTATCTATATCCAAACGCCGGCGAACTACAGTAAGTATGTGACGGAAGTGGATGGAGAAAAGAAGATAAAGCGCAGTATTCTGGAGTGCGGTAACATCGGAGTTGAAACCGAGGCTCAAGATATACAATTTAATATTCCAGAGCTGTTTGTAGAATAGTTCATTGTTTAAGAGGCTTCTTGCAGAGATGCAAGAGGTCTTTTTTTGTGCTTTTTTCCATTATCCCAACTCTGCCCCAAATCGTCCCAATTTTATCCCAAGTGGGCTTGTTTCAGTATTCATGGGCTTTTCGTAGAATTAAGTTAGCTTTTATAGAAGCTGTTTTGTAACAGTTAACAAAATATATCTCAATGCCTGAGATGGCCATTAAGGCGGCGGGATGCATAAGGAGATTCGAGATTTCGGATTAACCGAGTCTTGACTCCGAAGCACCCACCGTTACTTCTTATGCCATTTCAGGGTCAGTGGAGTCGGTGGATGGCTACCGGCTCCTTTTTTGTATCCCGACCGCAGGTCACAGGCGGAAAGGACAAGCGATGAAAAAGAACTTAGTAGCAAAAAACGAACTTGGTATCTATGCAGACGGAAATGGTGTTGTTAGAGTGGATAGCCTTGTGGTGGCTCAGATTTTTGAAAAACGCCATGACAACGTAGTCAGAGACATCAGAAATCTTGACTGTTCACAAGAGTTCCGACTCCTCAATTTTGAGGAGTCGAGCTACACCAACTTGCAGGGACATAGACAGGCCTGCTTCAACATGACCCGTGACGGCTTCGTGTTCCTGGTAATGGGTTATAGAGGCAAGAAAGCGGCTTCTTTTAAAGAGGCGTACATCCGCAGATTCAACGAAATGGAAGAGTTTATCAAGTATCTGCTTGAAGCAAGAACAGAGTTTCCTCTTCTTACAGACAACATAATGCTTCTTCATGAAAGTCCTAAGCCTTACTACTTTAGCAATGAGGCGGATCTTTTGAACCGTATCGCTCTTGGAAAGACAGCTAAACAGGTTCGTGAAGAGCATGGACTTAAGCCCGGGACAAGCATTCGCCCTTATCTGACAACAAAGCAGATTGAGGCCATTGACCTTCTTCAGAGAGTTGATATCGGTTTGCTGGTTTCGACTCCAGACTTCCAAGAGCGCAAGAGATACCTTGAGTGGTACTACATGAAGAAATTGCAGTAAAGGAGTGGCGATAGATGAGAATTAACGGCGAAGAAACTGATATCCTTCGCAGCTATCGTTCAAATGATGCTGAGGGTAGACTGGCTATAATGCTTAACAATTATGCGGTCTTCCCAAAGATCATCCGCAAAGCTGAGAAGAAGATTCAGTACAAAATCAAATCAGAAAAAGAATATTTGCGCAGCCATGCAAGAGGCGAGCTTGGAGTTAGAGTACAGACCTGCAGGACAAGTGATCCGACCTTCAATGAGGCTTCTACCAACATCATGATAGAAGATGCTTTTAAGACAGGAGAAGTGGACAAGGGACTTCTAAAGGGAATTAAAGATGCTTCTGTATATGAGGAAGATATCCGTCTTGTAAGCGTTATGCGTATGGATTTTGAACTGTTGGAAGAAATCATCGAGGATCTGGATGAGAGCGATTCCAAAATCATGAAACAGTATTTGTTGGAGGGGCGGCTTTTTAAAGAAATAGCTGACGATGAAGGCAGAACCTATGAGGCTATTAAAAAACGCATGGAGCGTATTCGTACAGAAATCCGTGAGGAAATTCTTGAATGCCTTGAAATGAACTGTAGGGGAGGTGAGTGAGATGAACATCATATCTGATAGAGATTACAAGAAATCCGGTATGTATGCTAAGGAGCAGGCTGAAGTTCAGACGGTTCCTATACAGTGTAAGGTCGCACTCACCATAAAAGAGGCTGCGGAGTATTCCAATATTGGTATCAATAAATTGGAGAACTTGCTCAGATCACCGAGATGTCCTTTTGTTTTATACGTAGGCAAGAAGAAACTCGTTAAGAGAAAGGAATTTGAGAAGTTCATTTTGGACAACGTAGAGATATAGCTGATTCCCAACAAATGGGGTAACCGCGCGGTTTATCGGCTATCAAAAAAATGAAATAACATTGCATTTGAGCCCTAGTTGGTGTATAATATAACGTGCTAATTTGGGGCTCTTATAGCTTAGAAAGGAGCCTTAAATGGGAAAAGATCTCAAAGGAAAGGAGATTGGAGCAGGAATCGTTCAGCAACCCAATGGGACATACTTTGCCAGATTTGTTGATAAATTTGGGAAGCGCAGAACGAAAAGATCCAAGAAACTTCAAGAGGTAAAACAGTGGCTTGCTGATGCTACGTACATAGACCAACACAGTGACCTCGACCAGGCAACGGATATGCTCGTTGATGCCTGGTTCGATTATTGGATAGGGATAAAAAAGCAGACAGTGAGACCTAATACGGTCAGAAACTATTCGGAACGGTATGAGCGTAATATCAAGGGTGTTATAGGCAATAAACTCTTAACGGATGTAAAGCCTATTCATTGCCAGAAGATTTTTTCGGATATGGCTGATGAGGGCTATAAGACGACTACCATATACCAGACGCGGATTGCTCTTTATAACATGTTTGAGTTTGCCAGGGAGAATGATGTGCTTATCGCGAATCCTTGCAAGAAGTCGTTAAAGAGCGATATGGGAAAGCCTTCAGATAAGAAAGAAGCTCTTACGATAGACGTTCAGAAAAAGTTCTTAGAAGCTGTGGTTGGCTACAGCTATGAGAATCAGTACCGCTTCGTGTTGCAGACCGGACTTCGTACAGGTGAGCTTATAGGGCTTAAGTGGAGTGATATCGACTTCGAAAATCGTACCATGAAGATTGAGAGGACGATGGAATATCGCTATAAGGTAGGTGAATGGAGAGTTGGTCCACCTAAGAGTAAATCCGGCTACCGTACAATTCCTCTTACAGACGAAGCAATTCGTATTCTTGAAAATCAGAGATCAAAGAATAAGAGCTTAAAGCTCGTGCCGATGGAATGGAAGGATATTGTCTTTCTTTGCAGAAAGGGAACGCCAGTCAAGAACAGTACTTATGATACAGGACTCTTTAAGTATTGTGACCGCGTAGGCATTCCGAGATTTTCGATGCATGTACTCAGACATACTTTTGCGACAAGGTGCATTGAAGCCCAAGACTCTGCAGAAGATTTTAGGGCATTCCAACATTGGTATTACCATGAATCTGTATGTTCATATTACAGAGGATGAAAAACATAGAGAAATTGACTTAGTGGCTGACGCGTTAAAAGTGGTATAAAACTTGATGCGAAATTCATCTCCGTGGTACTCGATGTGGTACTCGGTTAAAAACACGAATCGCGGAAAGCCAGTAAAATAAAGGAAAAATGAAGGAGATGAATATATTATGAAATTAGGTATCGTTGGCCTTCCTAATGTCGGAAAGAGTACATTATTTAACTCTTTGACAAAGGCAGGAGCAGAGTCAGCCAATTATCCATTCTGTACTATAGACCCTAACATCGGTATTGTTGCCGTTCCAGATCAGCGTCTTAAGGTGCTGTCAGATATGTATGATTCTGCAAAGATTGTTCCGGCTACTATCGAATTTGTTGATATTGCAGGTCTTGTAAAAGGTGCGTCCAAAGGAGAGGGACTTGGTAACCAGTTCCTTGCCAATATCCGTGAAGTAGACGCTATCGTTCACGTTGTACGCTGTTTTGAGGATACCAATGTAATCCATGTTGACGGAAGTGTTGATCCACTTCGTGATATTGAGACAATTAACTTTGAGCTTATTTTCTCTGATATCGAAGTATTAGACCGTCGTATTTCCAAATCTGCCCGCGCAGCACACAATGATAAAAAGATTGCTGCAGAAGTAGAATTTTTAAAGAAAGTAAAAGCACATCTTGAAGATGGACAGCTTGCTAAAACTTTCGTAACAGAAGATGAGGATGAGCAGGCATTATTAAACGAATGTAATCTTCTTACTGCAAAGCCAGTTATTTTTGCCGCTAACGTTTCCGAAGATGACTTAGCAGATGACGGTGCAGAAAATGATTATGTACAGAAAGTAAGAGAATATGCAAAGAGTTGCGAAGCAGAAGTATTTGTTGTATGCGCGCAGATTGAGCAGGAAATCGCTGAACTTGATGATGATGAAAAGGCAATGTTCTTAGAGGACTTAGGATTAAAAGAATCCGGTCTTGAAAAACTTATCAAGGCAAGCTACTCCTTACTCGGACTTATCTCTTATCTTACAGCAGGTCCAATCGAGTCTAAAGCATGGACAATCACCCGTGGAACAAAGGCTCCACAAGCTGCCGGAAAGATTCACTCTGACTTCGAACGAGGCTTTATCAAAGCTGATGTTATCAGCTACGAGGACTTAATCGCAAACGGAAGCATGACTGCCGCAAGAGATAAGGGACTTGTACGCTCTGAGGGAAAAGAATACGTCATGCAGGACGGGGATGTAGTTCTGTTTAAATTTAATGTATAATTTGGTTTAGTAGTAAAACAGACGAAACCATTGAAGCCAATAAGTCATATTTGTGATTTTAGTCGCGGCGTGCTGAATACTCGCTCCGAGACCACAAATATGGCTTATTGGCTTCAATGGATTCTGTGCTATGGCAGTAAGATGAATGAAACAGTGGGAGGAGATTTGAGGACAGAAGATGATAGCTTCTATTTGCTTTGATATACCTGCAGTAAAGCGAGATTTTTTAATTAGAGGTAACACGGAAAAGTTATAAAATTTCTATAACTCTTATTTGATTCAAGTAAATTAATTCTTTTTCGTTTTAAATGAATCTACATAAGACCAATCATACAAAATATTAATCCAAACCAAATTCAGCCAAAGACAGCTCGTGAAGCAAGCCTATCCCCTATATTTGTGGCCTCGGAGCAAGGTTTAGATGCGAGCGAGTAGAGCGAGCATTTAAACCGCCGCGACTAAAGTCGCAAATATAGGGGATAGGCTTGCTTCATGAGCGTCTGTTTTTCAACCTTCATTTAATTAGATTGAAATTTCCCCCTCCGAGGGATATAATAAAAAGACATTATCAAACAGGAGGACTTTATGCAGTATACAGACATTCGGTTTCCGCATTTAGGAATTGTCCTTTCCCATGTAGGAAGATATATTTCCATCGGAAACTTTCAGATTATGTTTTACGGGATTATCATTGCCTGCGGTTTTTTAGCAGGGCTGGTGGTTGCACAGCAGGAGGCAAAGCGAACCGGGCAGAATCCAGAGATTTATATGGATTATCTGCTGTGGATGATGATTCCGGCGATTATTGGTGCAAGAATTTACTACGTTGTATTTTCATGGGATGCATATAAGGATAACATCCCCGAGATTTTTAATTTAAGACATGGAGGGCTTGGCATTGTCGGAGGTGTGACAATGGCAATTATCGTTCTGTTAATTTTTGCAAAGGTAAGAAAGCAGAGTGCACTTTTGATGCTTGATACAATGACAATGGGACTTCTGCTGGGTCAGATTATGGGACGATGGGGGAACTTCTTTAACAGAGAAGCTTTTGGAGGCTATACGAATGGCCTACTTGCCATGCAGATTCCATTAAAGTATTTTGAACAGTATGGAAGAGTATCTGAACTAAAGGCATCAGGAATTCTTGATCATCTTGTGACGTTGACAGTAAATGGAGAGAAGCTTTCGTATATTCAGGTGCACCCGACATTCCTTTATGAGGGATTGTGGAATCTTCTCATATTATTGTGCATTTTCCTGTATCGAAAACATAAGAAGTTTGATGGAGAGCTATTGTGTATTTATCTGATGGGATATGGGGCAGGCCGATTCTTTATTGAGGGACTCCGGGTTGACCAGCTTATCATTGGACACACAGGAATTGCTGTGACCCAGGTAGTATGTATCTGTATTTTTGCCGGAGGACTTTTGGGCATGATTTTAGGGCGCATCAGGCATAAAAAGGGTAAGGCTTGCTAAAGTCGCCTGTTTATGCTATAATTCCATAGGTTTTTACAAAAAATATAGTAACTATTCAGAATGCATTGGCAATATATATGTTGCGAGACTACAATGATTTTGGATAGTTCCAAATTGGCTGGAGGATGTTATGAAGCGATTTTGGAGAGATTTAACAAGTCACTATCGCTACGCCATTTATTCTGCAAAGTCAGAGCTGAAGTCAGAAGTTGCCAACTCTTATCTGAACTGGATATGGTGGGTATTAGAGCCATTCTGTTTCATGCTGATTTATGCATTTATTTTTGGTGTTGTGTTTGAAGCAAGAGAACAGTATTTCCCGGCATTTATTTTTATCGGTATTACTGCCTGGGATTTTTTTAACCGATGTCTGACACAGAGTGTAAAGCTTTTAAAGAATAATAAGTCTATTGTAACTAAGGTATATATACCAAAATTTATTTTGCTCATATCTAAGATGTTTTTTAATGGATATAAGATGTTGTTTTCTTTTGGTATTATCGTCATTATGATTATTTACTTTAGAATACCGATCACGCTGAATATTTTATATGTTATCCCATCATTTATTGTACTCTTTGTTGTTACATTTGCATGTATGACTCATTTGATGCATTATGGTGTATTTATTCAGGATTTAGCGAACGTAACGAACATTGTTCTTCGTATGGTATTCTATATGACAGGTATTTTCTATAATATTGAGAAGAGACTTCCGGCACAGTACACAGGGATTCTTATGAAAGGGAATCCGATGGCTCTTGTTTTGAGCAGTCTCAGAAAGTGTATTTTATACGGGCAGGCACCAGATGTAAAGTGGCTTATCATATGGTTTATCATAGGTATTATTGTTGCTGCATTAGGAGTTCGTAAGATTTATAAGAACGAAAACAGCTATGTAAAGGTGATTTAATGGAAGAGAATAAAAACAGTGCAATCAGTGTAAGGAATGTCTGCATTGATTATAAAAGTTTAAAAACAGGCTCGATTAAACAGAACTTTTTCAAATTAAAAAAGGTAGAACAGGAAGTTTTCCACGCAGTAAGGAATGTATCTTTTGAGGTTCCGGAAGGGCAGATTCTTGGAATTACCGGAAAGAACGGAAGTGGAAAGTCTACGATGCTTCGTGCAATCGCAGGAATTTTCTCTGCGGATAGTGGAGAGATTGATCTTCATGGACATACGATTTCATTACTTTCTATCGGTGTAGGATTTAAGAATGAACTTTCCGGAAGAGAGAATATCATTTTATCTGGTATGCTCCTTGGATTCTCAAGAGAGTTTATTATTGAGAAGATGCCGGAGATTATTGAATTTGCCGGAATCGGTAACTTCATTGATATGCCGGTAAAGACATATTCTAGTGGTATGTATTCTAAGCTTGCATTCTCTATCACAGCGATTCTTGAGACAGAGATTATGCTCATTGATGAGGTACTTAGTGTAGGTGACCAGAAGTTTAAGAAGAAGAGCTACAACAAGATGAAAGAGCTCATTTCTAAGAGAGACCGTACTGTAGTTATCGTATCGCACAGTATGTCTACTTTAGAGGATTTATGTGATCAGATTATCTGGATGCATGATGGGGAAATCGTAATGTACGATAAGCCGGAGATTGTATTGCCGGTTTATACGGATTTTATGAGATAATGTATATCAGATGTGAGATGACTCCACATCTGCAGGTGCGAGCAACAAATCAGTAACAGGTGAGTTCGTAATGGTTTAGAGTCAAACCAGAGAGAAATTTTATAATAAAAGAACAATAATTCTATAATAAAAAGATTTGTTATAGGATGAAATAACAGAAAAAGGGGAACGGTTGTTTTTTGTGGACAATCGTTCTTTTTCTTTAGAGCGTGTTTGAAAAACACGCTCTGGAAATTTGCAGATAAAACATTGAAAATAACAGCAGGTTTATATTGCATTAGATGGCTTATTGATATAAAATAAAATTTAAATGGAACACGGAGGTAAAAATGGAATTTGTTCATAAATCGATTATGCTGGAGGAAGTAATTGAGTCTCTGGCAATTAAACCGAACGGAATTTATGTAGATGGCACTTTAGGAGGTGCAGGTCATTCTTCTGAAATCGTAAAACGATTAGGAGAGGACGGAAGGCTTATTGGTATCGATCAGGATGGCGAAGCAATCGAAGCTGCGACAAAGCGTCTGAAACCGTATAAGGATAAAGTAACGATTGTAAGAAGCAATTATGCACAGATGAAGGAAGTACTGAGAGATTTGGGAATCCCCAAGGTAGATGGAATCCTGCTTGATTTAGGAGTATCCTCTTATCAGCTTGATAATGCTGAGAGAGGCTTTACTTACCGGGAAGATGTACCTCTTGATATGCGTATGGATCAGAGACAGACAAAGACTGCGAAAGATATCGTGAATGATTATAGTGAGATGGAGCTGTATCATATTATCCGTAATTACGGGGAGGACAAGTTTGCAAAGAATATCGCAAAGCATATTGTCCAGGCAAGACAGAAGGCTCCGATTGAGACAACAGGTCAGCTGATTGAGGTTATCAAGGCAGCCATCCCTAAAAAGGTGCGCGCTACAGGAGGACATCCTGCGAAGAAGACTTTTCAGGCAATCCGTATTGAGTTAAATCATGAGCTTGATGTGCTGAAGAATAATTTAGAGGACATGATTGATCTTCTTAATGATGAGGGGAGAATCGCGATTATTACATTCCATTCTTTAGAAGACAGAATCGTAAAGAATATTTTCCGTACCAGTGAGCGGCCATGTATTTGCCCGCCGGAATTTCCGGTTTGTGTATGTGGCAGAGTATCAAAGGGAAAGGTTATCACAAGGAAACCAATTGTGCCTGGTAAGGAAGAGCTTGAGGAGAACAGTCGGTCTAAGAGTGCAAAGCTTCGTGTTTTTGAGAGGAGAATCACAGAAGGATAGAGACATTTTATCGTGTTGGAGGTAGAATATGGCACTTCGTAATACATCAGAACGTTATGAATACATTTATGGAAGCAACGTCAGAAAGTTAGAAACAGATATGGCAGGGAAGCAGACAGCAAAGGCAGTTTCTGCAAAGAAGAATGTGAGAAGACCCGAACAAAGAAGAACGGGGAATAAAGCAGCAGATTCAGAAGCAGCGGCAGCTATTCAGAAGAATGCGGCGAAGTTTCTTGCATTTGACTGGAAGTATACGCTGGTAGCATTGATTGCGGTAATCATATGTTCTGCAGCAGCAATGTTTTATCTTCATGCGAATGCACAGCTTAATGTGATGGAGAAACAGATTTCTGACCTTAAAACTGAAAAGACAAGTTTAGAAAGTAAACAGAGTGCGATTCAGGCTGAAATTGATAAATCAATTAATTTGGATCAGATTAAAGATTATGCCGAGAAGAAGTTACATATGATTTATCCGAAAGATTCCGATGTCCTTTTGTATCAGAGGGATTCTGACGATTATTTCCGGCAATATGAAAGTGTAGATTAAAGCAGATAAAGAACAGGTGGTAGTAAAGTGGCGAAGAAGAAAAAAGCAGACAGACGACTTACCACCCCAATGAAAGGGAAGCTGATATTGGTATTTGGAGGTATCATCTTCCTCTTTTTGATTTTGGTGGTGAAATTATGCTATGTGACAGCAACAAAGGGAAAAGAATATGAGACAGCAGTTCTAAGTCAGCAAAAACATGACAGTACAATTCTGCCGTTTGAGAGAGGCAAGATTTATGACAGGAATGGAAATATCCTGGCTACCAATGAGAAGATTTATACACTCATACTGGAACCGCAGAATATTTTGCTTCAAGATAAAAAATATGAAGAAGCGACCATTAATGCGCTTCATGAGTATTTTGGATTTAGTAAGAGTAAATTAAAGAAGACGATTGAGGATAATCCATACTCTTATTATGAAGTATATAAAAAGAATATGACATATGACGAAGTGGAGAAGTTTCAGAAGTTCTTAGACTTAGCGGATGCTTCTGCGAAAGGAGTCTCAAAAGCAAAGAAAGCAAAGATAGAAAGTGCCAAGATGGTAAAAGGAGTTTCTTTTGAGGAAGATTATAAGAGGGTTTATCCGTATAATTCTCTTGCTTGCCGTGTTCTTGGGTATACATCTTCAGGTAATGTTGGTAACTGGGGAATCGAACAATATTATAATAGTCAGTTAAACGGAGTGAACGGTCGTGCATACTATTATTTTAATGAGGAGCTTGACCAGGAGCAGTCTGTAAAAGAACCTAAGAATGGAAATTCTGTTGTCAGCACGATTGATATGCAGATTCAGAAGATTATTGAGCAGAAGTTAAAAGATTTTGATGATAAGATTGGAAGTAAGGTTACGAATATTCTTGTCATGAATCCGCAGAATGGAGAAATTCTCGGAATGACAAGTTCTTATCCATATAATCTGAATAAGCCGATGGATGAGAAAAGTCTTTTATCTCTTTATTCTCAAAGTGAGATTGATAAGATGAAAGCTTACACAAAGCAGAAACAGGCTGAGGAAACTACGAATAGTGAAGATGCTTCTGAAGATTCCAAAGATAGCACAAAAAAGAAAACAGATGACCAGAAAACAATCTATGATGCGTTTAATGAATTATGGAGAAACTCCATTATAAGTGATACAAATGAACCGGGATCTACCTATAAGCCATTTACCGTGGCAACAGGACTTGAGAGTGGGGCACTTACTGGCAATGAGAATTATTTTTGTACAGGTTCTCTTATGGTAGGAAAGCGTAACATCGGATGTTCCCATGTCCATGGAAACATTACATTAAAAGATGCGGTGGCAAAATCTTGTAATGTAGCAATGATGAACATTGGATTTAAAGAAGGAGCAGATACTTTTTATAAATATCAGAATATTTTCGGATTTGGACGAAGTACTGGAATCGACCTTCCAGGTGAGACAGATACAAAGAGTCTTGTATACAATGCATCGAATTATTCCAATAGTGTAACTTTAGCAACGAATGCTTTTGGTCAGAACTTTAACTGTACGATGATGCAGATGGCAGCAGGATTTTGTTCTCTTATTAATGGCGGCAATTATTATCGTCCGCATATTGTAAAGCAGATTCAGAGTGATAATGGGGCTGTAGTAAAAGATATCGGGAAAGAAGTGTTAAGAAAGACCATTTCCGAAGAAACTTCAGCGACAATCCGTTCTTATATGCAGCAGACAGTGGAGTCTGGAACAGGAACAAAAGCACAGATTGAAGGCTATAGTATTGGTGGTAAAACGGGTACTGCCGAAAAAATTCCAAGAAATAAAAAGGATTATTATATTTCCTTTATTGGATTTACCCCAGTAGAAAGCCCGCAGCTCTTAATCTATGTAACGATTGATGAGCCAAATGTTTCATTCCAGGCAAATGCCGGACTGGCAGTAGAGTTAGAAAAAGCCTGCATGGAAGAAATCGTGGATGTGCTGGGCATAAAGCCGGAAACAACAGATACATCTAATACAGATAATGCCAGCACTGAACAGAAGGACGATACGACCAGTGCTACAACAGAAGCCAGCAGCAATACGACAAAAAATAAAAAGAACACAAGCAGCAGCACGACAAAAAGTAAAAAGAATACGAAGGATGCAGCGAATCAGTAACAGCGAATTTAGAGCGTGTTTGAAAAATCATGATGGCATGTTAGTAATAAGACCAGAATTTCTGCGTATACTTCTATTAAAACATTTTGCAGGGTGAGAGCGATAAAGGTTCATACATTTCAAAAAGAGAAGTATACCCTTGTATTTGGAGCATTTATTTTAGGATTTACTCTGCTTGCAGGAAGACTGTGCTATCTTATGATTTTTCGTTCCGAAGAACTAAGCAAAAAAGCATTAAATATTGAACAGAGGGAGCGGACGATCAAAGCTGCCAGAGGGAAAATCTATGACAGAAATGGTATTGTGCTGGCAGATAATCAGGCAGTTTGTTCCGTTTCTGTGATCTATTATCAGATAAAAGAACCACAAAAGGTAATAAAACTACTGTCGCAAAAGCTTGCTCTTTCGGAAGAGGAAGTAAAAAAGAAGGTAGAAAAGGTATCTTCGAGAGAAAAAATAAAGAGTAATGTGCCAAAGAGTGTGGCAGATGAGATAAGGGAAGCTGGTCTTGACGGAGTAAAGGTAGATGAAGATTATAAAAGATACTATCCGTTTGGAACATTGGCATCAAAAGTATTAGGGTTTGCCGGTGCAGATAATCAGGGAATTTTAGGAATAGAATCCCGTTATGATGATGTGCTGAAGGGAACAGATGGAAAGATTTTGACCCTTACAGATTATCAGGGAATCGAGATTGAAAATGCGGCAGAAACCCGGGTGGAGCCGGTAAATGGCAATGATCTGTATCTTTCTGTTGACTATAATGTGCAATGTTATGTACAGCAGGCAGCCGAGAAAGTTCTTAAGGCTAAGAAAGCAAAACGGGTTTCTGTTATTTTAATGAATCCGCAAAATGGAGAGATATATGCTTTGGTAAGCCTTCCAGAATATGATTTAAATGAGCCATTTGTTTTGACAAAAGCATATGAGGCCGAAGGAAAAAATCAGAATGATAAGCTAAATGATATGTGGAGAAATCCTGTGATCAGTGACTCCTATGAACCGGGCTCCACATTTAAGATTATCACGGCAACGGCCGCTTTAGAAGAAAGAAAAGTAACGTTGCAGGATTCTTTTTTCTGTCCGGGATTTAAAATCGTAGAAGATAGAAAGATACGCTGTCATAAAACACAGGGACATGGCTCAGAAACTTTTAAGCAGGGAGTTATGAACTCCTGCAACCCGGTTTTCATGGAAATTGGGGCAAGAGTCGGGGCAAAAGATATGCTTCGCTATTACCACAAGCTTGGACTTTACGAAAGAACAGGAGTGGATCTTCCAGGAGAGGCAAATTCCATTATGCATAAGCTTGATAAGATTGGTGCAGTAGAACTGGCTACAATGTCTTTTGGGCAGTCGATACAGATTACACCACTACAGCTTATGCGGGCGGTCAGCGCAGGAATTAATGGTGGAAGACTTGTAACACCGCATTTTGCTTTAGAGAAGAAAAATCCTGTAACAAAAGAGATTACAGAGTATGAATATAAAGAAAAGGCGGGAGCTGTTTCAAAGGAAACATCGCAGACATTAAGGGAAGTATTAGAAGCAGTGGTGGCAGAAGGAACAGGAAAGAACGGACAGGTGGAAGGATACCGGGTAGGAGGAAAGACGGCAACAAGTGAGAAGCTTCCAAGAAGAAGTGGCAAATATATTTCCTCTTTTCTCGGATTTGCACCGGCGAATCATCCCAAAATTTTAGGTCTTGTACTGATTGACGAGCCGCAGGGAACTTACTATGGGGGTGTGATCGCAGCACCGGTTATGGCAGAAATTTTTCAAAATGTCCTGCCATATCTTGATAATCTGTGAAAAGAGGATTATACTGTGTAAGAATGTCTTAAATTACAAAGAGATAAAATGGAGGTTAGATTATGGATCATTCAATTGCAATACCAGCATTAGTTGCATTTTTTATTACATTAATATTAGGGCCGGGGCTGATCAGTTTCTTACATAAGCTGAAATTTGGCCAGTTTATCAGAGAAGAGGGACCGGAATCTCATCTGAAAAAGTCAGGAACACCAACAATGGGTGGAATCTTATTCTTAGTGGGAATCTTAGTCGGAAGTGCGTTCTATATTCCTGATTACAAAAAGATTATCCCAATTCTTTTCGTCACACTGGGATTTGGATTAATTGGTTTTCTTGATGACTATATCAAGGTTGTTATGAAGCGGAATCTTGGATTGACACCAGCACAGAAGATGCTTGGACAGATTGTTATTACAGCCGTATTTGCCTTTTACATGGTGAATCATTCCGGACTTGGAACAGATGTAATTATTCCATTTTCTGGAGGAAAGGAATGGCATCTTGGAATCTTATATATTCCAATTTTATTTGTTGTTGTACTTGGAACAGTTAATGGTGCGAACTTTACAGATGGTCTGGATGGTCTCGCAGCAAGCGTAACCACATTAATTGCAGTTTTTTTAACAGTGATCGCTGTTGGAACAAACGCGGGAATCCATCCTGTAATTTGTGCGGTAATTGGTGCCTTACTTGGATTCTTATGCTTTAACACACATCCAGCCAAGGTATTTATGGGAGATACAGGTTCTCTCGCATTAGGTGGATTTGTCGTATCTGCAGCATATATGTTAAAGATTCCTCTGTTTATACCAATCGTTGCATTTATCTACTTCATTGAGGTACTTTCTGTTATCATTCAGGTAACATACTATAAAAAGACAAAGAAGCGTATTTTCAAAATGGCACCAATTCACCACCATTTTGAGTTATCAGGATGGCCGGAGACAAAGGTAGTTTCTATCTTTTCTATTGTAACGGCTGTTTTATGTCTGATTGGTATGCTTGCTTACTAGAGAGTGTTTGAAAAATCATTTCTGCAATCTGCACGCCTCAATTTGCGGTATATCACATGGTTTAGAGCTATAAAAAGATACTTATAGAATTAAAGAGAAATATTATAAAATATAAACACTAAAATATAAAGATCAACCACATTTGTGGAGTTTTTATTTAAAGATACGAAACTTGGAGGTTAACATGGATTTAAAGAGTGAAAAGATACTGATTGCCGGAGCCGGAATCAGTGGAATTGGTGCAGCAGCTTTATTAGGAAAAGCAGGAATTGCAGCAGCAATATATGATGGGAATGAAGAACTTGATAAGGAGGCAGTAGCTGCAAAGCTTCCAGAAGGAATGGAAATTTCTTTTGAGTTAGGAGAATTTAAAGAGGAATTAGCAGATAAATACGATATGCTGATTTTAAGCCCTGGAATTTCAATTCATAAACCGGTAGCAAAAGCTTTCTATGACAGAAAGAAGCCAGTGTGGGGCGAGATTGAACTTGCAGCGCATTTTGCAAAGGGTAAGATTGCCGCTATTACAGGAACAAATGGAAAGACAACAACTACTGCATTAGTGGGAAGTATTTTACGCGAATACTATAAGTCTGTATTTGTAGTAGGTAACATCGGAATTCCATTTACTTCCGTCGCATTAGATACAACAGAAGATTCTGTGATCGCAGCAGAAATCAGCAGTTTCCAGTTAGAGACAACGATTGATTTCCAGCCAGAAGTAAGTGCAGTATTAAATGTAACTCCAGACCATTTAGATCGACATGGTACGATGGAAGTATATGCAGATACTAAGTTCTCCATTTCTAAAAAGCAGAATAAAGAGCAGGTTATCGTATTAAATTATGATGATCCAATCACGAGAGAGATGGCTAAAAAAGCAACAGCGAGACCTGTCATGTTCAGTCGTTTAGAAGAACTTGATGAGGGAATTGTATTAAGAGGAGATACTTTTATCATCAAAGAAGATGGAAAGGAGCTTCCTGTATGTACAACTTCTGAGATAAAATTACTCGGTTCTCATAATCATGAAAATATTCTGGCAGCTATCGGCATAACATATTATATGGGAGTACCTGTAGAACAGATCAGGGATGCTGTTATGAAGTTTACTGCTGTAGAGCACCGTATTGAATATGTAGATACGGTAGACGGTGTAGATTATTATAACGATTCTAAGGGAACGAACCCGGATGCGGCAATCAAGGGAATCTCAGCTATGACAAAGCCTACGATTTTACTAGGCGGCGGATATGATAAGAAGTCTACTTATGATGAGTGGATCGATGCATTCCATGGTAAAGTACGTTATCTTATTGTTATGGGTGCAACGGCACAGGCAATTGCAGACACGGCAAAGAATCACGGTTTCCATAACGTCATTTTTGCAGATACTTTTGAGGAAGCAATGAACATTGCAAAAGAGAAGGCAAGACCGGGAGATGCTGTTTTACTTTCACCGGCATGTGCAAGCTGGGGCATGTTCAAAAATTATGAAGTTCGAGGCAAGGTATTTAAAGAAATCGTCCGAAAGTTTAAGGGGTGAATGCTGTGCAGAAGAAATCCTGGAAGAAACCAAAAAGACGGCCACAGGCCATGGATTATTCTATATTATTCCTGGTGCTTTTCCTGGTAGGATTTGGTCTTGTAATTTTATATTCCACCAGTTCCTATAAGGCAAGTCTCCTGTATAATGATACGACATACTGGGTGAAAAAGCAGGCACTTTTTGCTGCTATGGGAATCTGTGGCATGTTATTTATTGCTACGAGAGATTATCATATCTGGCAGAAAAAATGGTGGTTTGCCTGGGTGATTTATGGCGGAGTCATCGGATTGCTTCTTCTTACTTTTGCGATTGGAGCAGCGAGCCATGGTTCTCAGAGATGGATTTCGATTGGGCCATTTAGTTTACAGCCTTCTGAGCTTGCCAAAATTGGAATCATCCTTTTTCTGGCAGCTTATATCAGCAGTAAATCAAGAGAAATGCGACAATGGAAGAAGATGGTTATTCCATTTCTTTTTGCAATACCGATTATCGTAATTGTCGGTATTGAGAATCTGAGTACCTGTATTATTCTTCTTGCAATCTCTTTTATTATGATTTTTGTGGCTACACCTCTGTTGGTGCCTTTCGTTGTTATTGGTCTTATTGGAGTGGCTGGAGCGGGAGGACTTCTTCTCACACAGGGATATCGTATGGAGCGTATTACAGTGTGGCTTGATCCAGCAGCTTCTGAAAAGGGACATCAGACCATACAGGGATTATATGCGATTGGTTCCGGTGGCCTGTTTGGAAAGGGGCTTGGGCAGAGTATGCAAAAGCTTGGATTCCTTCCAGAAGCGAATAATGATATGATTTTCTCTGTTATTTGCGAGGAACTTGGACTTTTCGGTGCGTTGTGCGTGCTGGCTCTGTTTTTTGCGCTGATATGGCGCTTTATGGTGATTGCCGTGAATGCACCAGATCTTTACGGTTCTATGATTGTTGTTGGAGTCATTGCCCATATCGGTATTCAGGTATTTATCAACATTGCAGTTGCAACAAACACGATTCCCAATACAGGAATCCCGCTTCCATTCATAAGCTATGGAGGAAGTTCGCTGGTATTTATGCTATTAGAGATGGGACTGGTGCTGTCAGTATCCCGTTACATAAACGTGAAAAAGTAAAAGATAGGAGAAAAAGATGGGGGAAAGAAATTTAAAACTTGTGGCAGATAATAAGCCCAGAAAGCGGCATATCCTTCTTCTTTTTGCCTGTCTGGCGGTTGTTTTGGGGATGGGTATTTATTTCCTTATTACGGATTTTTCTATTCAGAAAATACAGATTTCAGGAAATAATACCTATACGAATGCCGAAATCATTGAAGCGATGAAAGAGGATGGATATATAGATAACACGCTGCTGATGATCGCACAGAATCAGATTTTTGATCAGACCTATCTGCCATTTATCGAAAAAGTATCAATGAGTTATGACGACAGTCACATACTGAAGGTAAAAGTGAAAGAGAAACTTCGGACAGGCGTTTTTAAATACATGAATGAATATGTGTATTTTAATGAAAATGGAATTGCGATGGAGAGTAGAAACACTCTGTTTGAGGGGGTTCCGGTTGTAACCGGTGTCAAATTCAATGAGATGAATCTGAAAAGAAAGATACTTGAAAATAAAGTTCCGGTAAAAAAGAATTATTTTAATACTATCGTATCTATTACGAAAAAAATTACGACGTATAAACTAAATGTTTCAGAAATACATTTTGAAGGGGAAGATGATATTACATTAACT
>SKER01000465.1_pt1 | contig 47135 bp, 41 predicted proteins | sample 4826961 | NCBI WGS metagenome assembly SKER01 (sample SAMN11008804, study PRJNA524170) | human gut metagenome | biome: Human fecal sample; material: Feces; isolation source: fecal sample from pouch patient p47 | host: Homo sapiens | place: Israel: Tel-Aviv | collected 2016-11-16 | reverse complement strand
GTAGTGTGTGGAGCTATGATTGCCATAGGCATTAATACATATGATCTGTAGAAAATAAGAAGCCAAGGCAGCGTTTTTGAAACGATATTTCAGATTCGCTAATTTTTTTATAAAATTTTTCGAGAAAATGTACCCTTTTTAGATGAAAATGTACCCTTTTTCAAAGAAATGTACCCTTTTCTGAAAAAATGTACCCTTGCACGTCATCAAAAGGTATGCTATGTTATACTTGCAAAAGAAGGAAAACAGAAGGGACAGCAGGTAGGACAAAAAAATCTTTCAATTGCTCGTGTCAATGATTGACACGAAAAAAAGGAATATGGGCTTTCATGCATCAGAACATGGTTTTCATGGGCTGGTGTATTTTTTATGCCCATTTTTAGGGGGTGACGCCGTTGCACGGAAAAAGTGGCAACAAAAAGTAAAAAAGGAGAGAGAGGAAAAATGAAAACAAAAGTAATACACGCATTCCTATGGATTCTGGTTTGTATGGTGCTTGGTATTACCTGTTATCAGTGCCGTGATTTAAGGGGTTATGTGATTCTGTCAGGTTCTATGGAACCTGTGATTCCCACAGGATCAGTGGCAGTTGTGGATTCATCGAAGAGGGATGTACGTCCAGGAAATATTGCTACGTTTGAGAGGCACGGGGATCTGGTGACTCACCGGATTCTGTCAAAAACAGAAGAGGGATACCAGACAAAAGGGGATGCAAACACAGATCCGGATTCCGGAACCATTCCGGCAGAAAATATACGTGGAACATACCTGTTCTGCATTCCATATTTGGGCTACGGATTCATGTGGGCTAAAAACCACATGTTTTTAACCGTAGGTTTTCTGGCGCTGTTTATGCTTCTGGTTTTCTATTTTCCGGAGAAAAGACCTGAACCAAAGGAACGGGAACAGGTAAAAAAAACAAAAAGAAAAAAAGGAGAATTACGATTATGACAAAGAAAAAAATAGCAGCATTTTTTACAGCAGCAGCACTATGCGGCGCACTGGCCGTTGGATCATCCATGGCATATCTGACAGATCATGATTCTGTAACCAACAAATTTTCTGTAGGTAAAGTAGACATCGTTGGCCATGAGCCGAACTACACACCGGATAATGATGGAAAAACCAACAATATCGTTCCGACCCAGGTAATCAAAAAAGACCCGCAGATCGAAAATGTTGGAAAAAATGATGCTTATGTATATCTGGATGTTTCTATCCCGATTGCAAAGGTGATTACTGTTAATGCTGCAGGTAACCGTTTGAATGGAGGCGTTGCAAAAGATACAGAGCTGTTCTCCATGAACAATGTTTCTAAGAAATGGACTCTGATGTACAACAAGCGTGTAGGAGATAATATGGTTTACACCTACAGCTATAACGAAATACTTGCACCGGGAAAAACAACAGATCCGATCTTTACAAGCCTGACAGCTGCCAATATTGTAGAGGGACAGCTGGATGGAAAAGATCTGAATGTGCCGGTACATTACTATGCAATCCAGGAACTCAACACCGGAGAAGGAACCACGATTCCACAGAAAGCAGCTTCCGCATGGAAAAAATATGAACTGCAGAATCAGGGCCAGGCAGGACAGATCACGACTCCGCAGTCTGACGAAAGCGGAAATAATGGGGTTACAACCGTTGATGGAAACGGAAATGCAGCATCGGATGAAAACAAAACAAATACCCCAGATGATGTTCAGGTTGAGCCGGAACAGGATGGAAACAACACTTTATCATAAGAATACTTTTCAGAACAGTCCGGAAAGCCATCCGGACTGTTCTGAAAAAGAAAGGAAAACAGCATGAAAAAAAAGAAAAAACGAATGCTGTCCATTGCCGGAATGTGCTGCTGCGGTTTTCTTGCAGCAGCCACCGCAATATCGGGATCTTCTGCTTACCAGACGGACCATGATGAAGTAGTAAACATTATCAGGACTGGAAATAACACCATTATTCCGGATGAGGATTTTCCGACACCGACACCGGTTCCATCCAGCGGATCAGTAGTAAAAAAAGTCAGGGCAAAAAATACAGGAGATGTACCTTGCTATGTCCGGGCATATATTACATGCAGTGAACCTGTAAAAGAGTTCACGGGACTTGATACCACAAACTGGGTCAAGGGAAATGATGGCTATTACTATTACAAAAAAGCTGTTCCGGTTGGAGGAACAACAACTTATCTGTTTACGGGGGTTACTGTTGCAGATGAATATGAGCAGGATAACCTGGAAGTAACAGTTTACGAGGAATCCGTTCAGACAACAGATGGTCAGAAGGAATACACTTCTTATCAGGACGCATGGAAACGGTTTGGAGGAGGTGGCCAGTAATGAAAAGGAAAATTGCAATAGCAGCCGGAATTCTGGTCACGGCAGTAAGTACCATCAGTGGATCATATGCTTACTATCAGGGCAGCGTTACCGTTACAAACCACATCAGTACCGGTGATGTGAATATTGGAATCCAGGAATACGAAAAAGATGGTGATACGGAAAAAGTTTATGCAGGACCGAAAGAGGGAATTGTTCTTCCTTCCCAGACCATTTCGAAAATTCCGAGAATCACAAATTACGCAGAAACCTGCTATATCCGGGTGAAAACCACTTATTCCGGAGAGGCAGCGGACTCCGTGTCAAACATTGACACGGGAACGGAAAATTCAGAAACGGTGTCAAACATTGACACGAAAAGGCAGGATGAAAATCCAGAAACCACGGAAACGCCGAACGCAACAGAAGAAACAACACCAGCACAGGTAGAACCAGAGGAACCGGAGACAACGCCGGAACCTACGGAAACACCTTCTGATGACAAGAACGGCGAAACATCTGTGGAGTATGTCTTAAGTGATGAAGAGCTGGATGGAATTTCCGATGCCTGGGTAAAACAGGGAGAGTATTATTACTATACGAAGCCACTGAAAAACGGAGAATCCGCAGATTTTTTCCAAAACGTAACGATTCCTGCAGCGTGGACATCAAAAGCACAGGACAGGGTTCTTGGACTTACCGTTACAGCAGAAGCGGTGCAGGCGGCAAACTTTACACCGGATTTTAATTCGGAAGCCCCATGGGGCGATACGGAAATTGAACAGTGCGTACATGAGAAGGATAACAGCATCACAGAAGTGACAAAACAGTATACCGCTATGTCCGTCACTTATGAAGGGGCTGCTAGAAATCTGGTGGCTTCGCCGGAGGATTTCTTTAAGAATTTACAGACGGCAATGCCTGGCGATACGATCAGTGATAGTTTTCAGCTTTCCAATACGACAGCAACCAGTGCCGAATTTTTCTTCCATACGGAAACGCCTGGAAATTTAACGGATGAAGAACTGGATCTTTTGAAACAGTTTAAATTGACGATCACACAAAATGGAAAAACTCTGTATGATGGTGATTTGCAGGCGGCATCCCTGAATCAGGAAATCAGTCTTGGAACACTGGAAACAAGGAAAAATTCGCGGGTACAGTTTACGCTGCAGTTACCGGCAGAACTGAAAAATGCATATGCAAAACGGGAAAGCATGGTAAACTGGATTTTCCGTGTACAGGGTGCTGAAGAACCGGGCAAAAACGAACCGTCTCCTGCCATTTCGCAGACTACGGCACCAAAAACCGGTCTTGCAGATCCATACGTTTTTGTTCCTCTTGGAATTGCGGCGGTAACGGCTCTTGGAACCGTGAAACTGTCCCGTAAAGAGAAAAAAGAGAGGAGGAAGAAACTGTGAAACGATGGAAAAAGGCACTGTCAGGGCTGCTTATGGCAGCCTTGATGGTAACTGGAATTTCTTTCCCGGAAAATGTTTTTGCTGTCAGCGCAGGCATGGATGGGTTACCATCTGTAGTTAATTCTGGTATTGGAAAAATGGTAGATAAAAACAGCACGATTGACGGAACCTACAATTTTACACCGGTCATCGGAGCAAATACAAAGATTAGATTTGGATGTAGCGATGGAAGTGGATCATGGGATAACAAATTTTGCTTAAATGCAGAACAATATGCTCATGCGTGTTCACAATGGTGGTCATTATCCAATATTAACGATGGTGGAAATACAAGATCTTTTATTCCGTATGAAAGATTAAAAGGAAAGATGTATGCAGAGTATACCAATGTAGGTAATGCTAATGGTTTACCTGTTACCATGCGGATCTGGTTTTTGGACTGGCAGAATACTAATATCAGCGGGTATCCGGGATATGAAGATGTAGACAATGTTGTTGTTTCTGTAGACAATACAAAAGGCGGTGCAACTCCTGTCATTGATATTAAAGGCTTGAAATGGATTAAGGTAAGATTTTCATATTACGATGAAAATGGAAATCCACTTAAGGTTAAGGGACATTTCACTTTATCTGATCTGGACTATTCCCAGGGATTTTATATTGATGGAAAAGTCGATGGCATTTATGTCACGAAGGAAGCTGATGATCGTCTAATCTATGATGCAAGAACGGATGCAATCTGGTCAGCAAAAAAGGGTTCAAATGCAGATGATGGTACTTCACCGGATAACCCGGAAGGATGGGTTACTTACACATATGAAGGCGATTCTCAGACTATGGTCTTTTATAATGGAGGAACCATACAAAATGTGGACGGTCCAGGTAAGGGACTTACCACAGTGCAATCATATCCAAAAGACTTTACATTTACTGGTGGGGATGCCATATTTAATGGATGGAAAGGATCAAGCCGGACCGAGGCAACAGATTGGCACGTATGGAATACTTCTGAGTTTGGTTATACATCAGAAATGGTTATGCATCAGACCAAAAATGTTGACCTTGTTATCAAAAAGGCAGATGAAACAACAGGAGAAGCTCTGAAAGGCGCAGAATTCACCGTTTACAAGATGCAAGGCGGCCAGTGGGTAACGTATACCAAAGCGGTGTGGGATGATTCACGTGATTTGTATAAAGCACTTAACCTTAAAGAAACTGATTCAGAAGGTGGAAAATTCAAAGTAGTAGAAACCAAAAATCCGGCAGGATATACCGGAACCTGGGAACATGAGTTTACAGCAGAAAAAGAAGGTGTTGTTACTTTAACACTGGATGCGACAAATGCCAGAAAAACCGGTCAGATCACAATCACAAAAACCGGTGAGAATAATAAAAAACTTTCCGGTGCGGTATTTGAAATCAAAGCTGCAAAGGATATTAAGACAGCCGGAGGCACAACCCTGGTTGCTGCCAATACGGTAGTTGATACCGTAACTACAGATGGCAATGGATCGGCAGCCAGCAAACAACTGGAACTTGGTCAGTACATTGTCAAAGAAAAAACAGCTCCGGATGGATATGTCCTGGATACTACAGAACATGCAGTTACCCTGGATGATAGCCATACCAGCGTCAATGTAGCCGTACAGAACCAGAAAAATGCGATCGTTCTGCAGAAAGTAAGCAAAAACGATGGCACAGTCATGGAAGGCGTTACGTTCCATGTCTGGAATGATGACAAGAGCTATGATAAAACGCAGAAAACAGATAGCAATGGACGGATCACGATTGATGGTGTGAAGGATGGAACCTGGCATTACCAGGAAACGGCAACCAAAGATGGATACGTACTGGATAATGCAGTGAAAGATTTCACAGTATCCGACGGAAAAGTCAATGGGCAGTCAAACCTGACAATCACGGTAGAAAATGATTATACAAAACTGGATCTTGCAAAAGTAGATTCCGGTACCGGAGAGAACATTTCCGGAGCGAAACTTTCTCTTCTGGATAGCAATGGCCGTCTGGTAGAAAGCTGGACATCCGGAAGCACACCGCACCGGATCGAAAAACTGAAACCGGGTCAGTATACTTTACGTGAGGATCAGGCCCCGGATCATTATAAACTTGCTGATCCAATTACCTTTACGCTGGAAAGCAAAGCAGATACGCAGACCATCACCATGAAGGATATGCGCTATGCAGACCTTACCATAGTAAAAAAGATTAAAGCAAGCGATATTACCTGGGCGCATGGAAACCCAACCTTTATCTTTACCGTAAAAGGAAAAGACATTAATGGAAAAGACCGTACCTTCCAGAATTATGTAGAGTTCACGGAGAATTATGTAAATTCACATACCGATGGACAGGGATATGTAGAACTTTCTGTCACCTGGAACAAAATCCCGGTAGGAGAGGACTACACAGTAACAGAACAGGATGTGCTGCGGTATCATCTGGTGAACGTTACCGGAACAGAGAATGTAAAGATTTCAAAATTACAGGAACCGACGAAGGGCGTTGCTCCGGATAAAATTTTCTCCGTACATGCAAATTTAAAGGCGAAACCAACCGGTACATCCATCACATTTGAAAACCAGAAAGATGACTGGGGAACTACAACGCATGATACTTCTGTTAAGAACATCATTCCGTTAAAGTAACCAGCAAAACCGGATTTATACCCGTGTCAATGTTTGACACGGGTATTTCATTAAAGAACAGGGAGGCGTGAAAATGCGAAAAGCTGCTGGGTGTGTCCTGCTGGCAATTTTATGTCTGCTGGGTGCGTCTTATCTTCCACGGATTTTGCAGGAAGCACAAACCGACCGGGAACAGCAGAACCTTATCAGTGGCTATATCCAAAATCCGGATACAACAGATGAAGAAAACACAGAATCAACTACAGATGAACCGGAAGAGGAAACAGATCCGAATATGGAAAGAATAGTTGATTTTCAGAATTTACAGCAGATCAATCCTGAGATTTTGGCATGGATCACAGTTCCCGGAACACCCATTGATTATCCGGTTGCTTTAGGAGAGGACAACAGTTATTACCTGAACCATACCGTAACAGGAGAAAGCAATATTCTTGGTTCCATTTTTGCAACTGCCGGAACAGATTTCGAAGAAAGCCACATTATTTTATATGGGCATAACATGGCATCCGGGAAAATGTTTGGAAGCCTGAAAAAGTACCATGATAAGGACTTCCGGAACACTTATCCTTATGTATATGTTTATACACCGGAAACTACTTATACCTGTGCGATATACAGCGTATACAGCACCCGGTATGACAGTGATGTTTTTACACTGGGATATAAAGGTGACAGCGAGGAATGGAAACAATGGATTGCAGAAACCGTACAGAATGCGGAATATGACTGTAATATTGCCCCGACCGGAAAGGAGAAAGTTTTTACTTTATCCACCTGCGTAGGTGATGGCTCCAGTCCTTACAGATTGGTTATACACGCCGTTACGGTTGCCCAGAAAGAGGTCGCGAATGCGGAAAAGGAAGCGTCTTAAAGCAAAAGTAAGAGCCAGAATTTGTATGATTTTGGCTTGCCTGCTGCTCTGCGGAACCGGAGTTTCCTTATGGAATGGAAAACGGGCTGAAAAATCCGTGTCAAACATTGACACGGGACAGAAAAGCAGCAAAACGGTGTCAAACATTGACACGGGTACGGAAAACCACCAGGCGGTGTCAAACGTTGACACGGATACGGAAAATCCCAAAGCGGTGTCAAACGTTGACACGAGTACGGAAAAGCCACAAGCGGTGTCAAACATTGACACCGATATGGAAACCACAAAACAGGTGTCAAACATTGACACAGATACAGAAGGTATGATTTTAAAGGCTGATCCGGTGGATACGGCAGATAGGAATCATATCTGTTTTTTTGCCGTTTTTTTTATCGGCAGTTGGAGTGTATTGATGTTTCTTACTGCAGTACGAAAAAAGAGTAAGAAAGATATTGGGCTAAGCGCCCGAAGAAAGGATACGTCATGGATGAAAATACATTAAGTATGGCCCAAAAAATGAATCAGCTGTATCAGGAACGAGAAGAGCAATATAAAAAACGTGAAAAGCTGTTCGATGACCGTTCCAAGCAGCTGCAGTCTCTTGCAAATGCATTGGAAAAGCAGAAAAATAGCCAGGAACAGAAAGCAACAGATCTGGATAACCGGGAAAAGGAACTGGACCAGATCCAGGATGCTCTTGCAGCTAAAGTAGAGGACATGGAAAAACAGGAGACTGCTTTAAAAACCTGGGAACAGGAAACAAAAGAATCCCTGGCGAAAGCAAAGCAGGAACAGGAAAATTCGTTGTTGGAACAAAAAATATCCCAGGAAAATGAGCTGCTTAAGAAACAGCAGGAACTGCAAATGGAAAAGTTGCAGGCACAGAACTTAAGTATTGAGCTGCAGGCAGAGAGGGATAACCTCAAGATGATGCAGGAAAATTTAAAACTGTATCCGGATATGTCACTTCCAACGGATAAGGAAACAGAACTGCAGGCGAAAATTGAAACATTGCAGAGCCGTCTTTCCATGGCAGAAAAAGAACGTGATTCCAAAACGGAACAGATGGAAAAATTACAGAAAGATTTTGATGCAAAGGAAGCTGAACTTGCGAACCTGCAGTTAAAAGCAGAGGATAGCAGCACTGATCCGGAAGTAGAAGAAAAGTTGCGAAAACGGAATGGAGAACTCCAAGGAAAAGTCATTGAACTAAATAAGCAGGTAAAATCTTTGCAGAGAGATCTGGATGATCAGGCAAAAGACAAGGAAGAATTACAGAGACAGCTGGAAGAAAACAGTAATCAGCCGGAAAGCCACGATTTAAGTGCAGAAGAACTGCAGAATTACTTGCTGACACTGCCAGAGTTCGAAAATGTGACAACCCGCCATAATACGGATGGAATTATTGTAGATGCGGTATGTGGCGAAAAGAATTATCATTTCCGCTTTGATTCCCTTCCATGCTATGAAATCAGTGTTCCACGCCGCGAAACCAAGAACTTAAAAGAAGTCATCTACCAGATGAACGCAGAAATGCCGGAATATAAGGCATCTTATGATGAATACGAAAAAGCGGCAGTTCTGACCGGATGGTATGACAGAAGAATTTCGGCAGAGGAGCTGGTAGAACTTGCGGTAGATGCATCACGGAATTTCAAGTAAAGGAGATCGGCCATGGAAAGTATAAAGTCATTTTTGGGAAATCCATATTACTTGATGACCGCGGTGCTTGCGATCGCAGCGTTTGGTTTTGCAGCAACAGCTGTAATCAGTTTAATACAAGAGCGAAAACAGAAAAAGGAAGAAACTCAAGAAGAGCCGTTGGAAAAAAAGCTTGGGGTTGATACCAAAAAGCTGAAAAATGTTTTAAATGTTCCAGATTTAAAACGAAAAAAGAATATACCTGTCATAGAAGAGGAAAAAACGGAAAATGCGCCGGAAGAACTTTCGAATGATAAAGAAGAAGTTCCCGTGTCAAACATTGACACGGAACCGGAAGTGTTAAACCCGGCTGATGTGGCAGAATTTAAAAGCCGGATGATAGAACATTTCCGGCGAAAAGACACACTGCAGCAATCCCTTTTAGAATTGCAGGAACTTTATGAAAATGGTCCGATTCTGGAAAGGATTGAAAAGGCACTTATGTACAGCCAGCGCAGTCGTTACCGGGATTTTGAGACAACCCTTGACATTTTATTTGAGGGCATGGATGCAGAAACCCTGCGGGATGATTTACTGCGGATGGAAGTTCTGCGATACCGGAGGCTGCCTTACCGTCAAGAAAATACAACTGGTAATCTGGTATAAGGAGGGCAAACATGAATCAGATTAAAATCCAGGGTGTTTGCACCTGCGTCCCACAATTTTCCTATGAAAAAGACAGGAGAGGGAGATCAGTTCCAACATGCCGGTACATCCTGGCCGTGCAGCGACCGAAAAGTTCTTACTCCGATTACATGTACTGTGTTGCCTTTGGAGAACGGGCAATGATAGCATTTCAGAAAATAAAAAAAGGAACGACAGTGTTTGTCCAGGGACATCTTCATACAGAGGAAGGCCGGGATGCCAACAATCAAAAAGTATATTTCGTTACTGTGACGGTAGATTATCAGCAGATAATTGAAAAACAAGAATTTAATGGACTGGAATTGTGTACTGGATTGCCCCAGTTTCCGGTTCTGAAACAGGAAGAAAAAGGAGGAAAATAGAGAATGCCGATTCAGTATATTATCCCGATTATAGCGGTGGTAGGATGTGTTATTGCATTTTTAATTGGAAGATTTCACAAACATGATGATGATGACGATTAAAAAATGTCGTGTGAAGGATTGACACGAAAGAACAAACGAAAATAAGACCTGCACCAAAATTTGGTGCGGGCTATTTTTAGATCAAAAAGAGGTAAAAGATATGAAAAAGCCAATCGAAGTAAAAAAGAAACTGAAAAAAGTCACGGAATATACGGCTTGCTTTGCGTTTTTGATGTTCCTGCAGGGAGTAGGTGCGCCAATGGTTTTTGCAGATGCAACGGCCGCAATAAATGCGAAATTTGAAATTTTATGGAATCTGATCAGCGCTGTGGTACAATCTGTGGGTGGTGTTATTTTATTATGGCACGCATTTGAATTTGGAGCTTCCATGCAGGCACAGGAAGGCGGAGGTGCTATTACAAGATCTTTAAAAGGGGTTGGCGGTGCGTTAGTTATGCTGGTTGCTCCGGTAATTACAACTGCTCTGAAGGGATAATGAAAAGGGAGGAGCTATCCTCCTTTTTCTCATGGAGAAAATATGATAAATGAGATATTAGATTTTTTCAAAACGGTTTTTTCGGGAAGTGGTTTCTTTTCCCTTGGGTGCAATGTTTGGAATTCATTAATTGCATATGCGTTTGATATGCTGCAAACGAATCCAAAAAGTTTGGCAGATGGTGAACTTTGGGATGAAGCATACCGGATTTTCCTGGCACTACAGATTCTAGGTGCGACACTTGTAAGTGTTTTCTTTATGATTAATTTTTTCAAAGAAACAACGGATATTAAACACGGAATGACCATGGAAGCAAGCATCCAGTTTTTTATCAAGCTGGCACTTGTGGATGCTGTTTTTTTAAATCTCACGAATATACTCGTTTTTTTGATTGAAATTGAACAAGCATTTTTTGGGATTATTGTTCCGGAAGATGCCGCTTCACTGGTTATAAGAGTAGGGGATGACTGGGAAATGAGTGGATCCGGACTTATTTTTGGAAATCTGTTTGGCCTTGTGTTTTTGTTTATCTGCCTGGGTGGCGCAGTTATTACATTATGGACGGTTTATAGGGTTTTCCTTAAATTGTTTTTTTATATGGCTGTTGCACCACTTGCACTTTCCACTTATGCAGGCCCACATGAAATTGGACATACCGGATCAAGCTGGGTCCGTACATTTCTTTGTGCATTGTTTGAAATGACAGGAATCATGCTAATGATGCGACTTGGAACAATTTTAATAAATGCTGGTGGGCTGTTCCCTACTGCATCAGAAGATATATTGGGCGGAATGTTGGGATCACAAGGATGGGAAGGACTTCAAGCTATTCTTGGTATCCTTATTATAACGGGATCAGTATCTGGTACGGATGCGATGGTTCGAAGAGCATTTGGATTTTAATAGTAGGAAGGACATAGCTTATGGTAAACATGAATGAAGATTTTGGTGCATATAAGGATAGCATCTGGAAAGGACTTACAGCAAGAGAGTTAGGTGTGATGGCCGTTTCTGCTGTCTCCTGTGGTATTATCATTATCTTGTTGTATTTTATACTTGGATGGAACTTATATATATCATTTTTGATTGGAACTGCTGTTGCTGCAGCTATCATTTTCAGTCAGGTATGGAAGTCACGTAGCGGGCTTTCTGCAATAGAGTTTTACCGGGCAAGAAAATACAGAAAGTCCACAGCCAAACTTGTTTGGAAAAGTGACGAATATAACCAGGCAAGAAAAAATTATTTGAAAAAAGAAAAATAATGATCGGGAAAAATCCCGACTTTTTTATATACTTGGAAAGGATGGAACAGAATGGGATTTTTTTCGAATGAGGAATTTATCCGATATAAAAAATGTACACAGCCAGTTTACCAGACACCGGCCAGTATTCAACAAATGCTGGATATTGCAGGTGTACACGAAAATGGAATATTTGAAATAGAACCGAATAACGGGGCAGGGAAAAAGCGGAGAAAATTTGATCGTGTGTATTCTTTTTCAGACTTAAACTATGTGGATCAGGACAAGCAGCAAAAAGACGGCATCCTGTTTCAACTACGGAAATTTCTAAATTCCATGGACACAGATTTCAAGATCACAATACAGTGTGAACCACGGGACGTAACAAATTTCCAGAAATCTCTGTTGCAGGATGAAAATAAAAGTGAGTATCCAGAGCTGGCCCGCTACAATAACGAAATGATTAAAAAATCTCTTGAAAAGGGACAGGAAAACGTTCGAAAACAGCGTTATTTGACTGTGAGTGCAAATTGCCGGTCAATAGAAGAAGCGGAAGGATGGTTTGATACATTCGAGCATACAGCACTTCCAATCTTTTATGCAATGGGTTCGGAATTGGTTCCTTTAAACGCTGTGCAGCGGTTTCAGAAAATCAGAAATTACTTTTTCACAGATGATGGAGAGGAAAGTTTTATTCTCCCGTTTCAGGATATGGTACAGGCCGGAAGAGATTTTCGCAATTCAATCCTTCCACATTCTGTGCGGAATCACAAAAGCTACATGGAATTTGATGAAGAGTGTATGCGGATTCTTTTTGCTGCGGTTCTGCCAACCAGATTGAATGAAGAAAAGTTGATTTTTGAACTGACAGATTTTCCGTTTTATACCTGCCTTACCATAGATACGGCATATATCCCACGGGAAGTGTTACGTGGAAAAATCAGCAACACGAATTTCTACAATGAAAATGCGATCGGGCAGGAAGTACAGGCCAATGCAAGTATGGGTAACTTCTATAGTGAGCCGTCCTATGCAAAGAAAAAGAAGCAGGCCAATCTGAAAAAATATATGGATCAGATCGAGGAAGATGATGAAAATGGCTTCTATGTAGGAATCCTGTTGGCAGTGCGTGGAGCAAATAAAGAGGAACTGGATGCAAACACGGCAGAAGTCAGACGCCGCTGCCGGAAACATTCTATACAGATTGTTCCTTACTACGATCAGCAAATTCAGGCACTGAATACGTTGCTTCCGATCGGAGCGAGGCGTGTAAATAATATGCGTTCCGTCCTGACAAGTTCTTATCTGGCATTCCAGCCATTCTATTCCTGGGATCTGATCCAGCCTGGCGGAACATGGTATGGTATAAATAAAAAAACCAGAAATCCGATCATTGGAAACCGAAAGACATTGAAAAACAGTAATGGTGTTATTTTTGGCCACACTGGTTCTGGAAAGTCCATGCTGCTGAAAATTACGGAAATCGGACAAACATTGATTAACAGTACAGATGATATTTTCCTGATTGATCCGCAGAATGAGATGAAGGGAATCACCCAGAGATTCCGCGGTCAGTATTTTGATCTTTCTGATCCGGATCTGCGCCTGAACCCTCTTGAGATTCCGGAATCTTTGCTGCAAAAGAATGCAAAGGGCCGTGAAGAATATATCCTTTCCCAGCTGCAGTATATGGAAGCATTTCTGTACAGTATCATGACCGGTATACGTCCAAACGGTATCCATAAATCGTTGATTTACCGGTGCGTTGAGGAATTATATCAGAATACGTTTTCAAAAAAGAAACCGATATCCCCGGTGCTTTCTGATTTGGAAGCAATTTTCCAGAAACAGCGGGAACCGGAAGCGCGTGATTTGTATGGATCACTGGAGGCTTATACAAAGCATAGCTTTTTGACATTGGAAGGACAAAGTACACTGTCTACCAGCAGCCGGTTTGTTGCATTTGGAATGAAAAATATCCCTGAATTGATGTGGGAACCGCTGATGATAACAATCATGCATGTTTTAACGCAGCGTTTTTCCTACAACGTTGAACAGCAAAGGGCAACGCATTTTATCGTTGACGAGGCTCAATATGTCTGCCGCCATGAGACAAGTTGTAATGAGCTGGAAAAGGCGTATCTGACGTACCGTAAACTTGGTGGTATCTGTACGATCTGTCTGCAGAACGTTTCAGCAGCAACGGCCAACCGGAAAATTATGGAGATTGTATCAAACTCCGATTTCAAGGTGCTGCTTGACCAAGCCGGTGATGATCGGAACGAATTGCTGCAGATTATGGAGTTATCACAGAAAGAGTTTGAAGCGCTTTCTGATCCGACACCGGGCCAGAGTTTGATTGTCTGGGGCGGGCATATTTTGCAGTGTGATTCGACGATTAGCCGGGACAATCCGCTGTATCATTTCTACAGTACAAACTTCCATGAAGCCGCTGCCGAAAATCGGAACGTATTTTACAGCCAGGAAGCGGATCAAGATGAACATGAAGATGATCTGGAATCCGTGTCAAAGATTGACACGGATGAAAACAGAGACTCGGTGTCAACATTTGACACTGATCCAGACAAAGAGTCTGTTGAGCTTTTAAATGGCGAAGTAGAAGAGCCAATCAGTGAAGAAGAGCTGTTCATGTACCATAAAGTACAAGAAGCTGACGAATGTGATGAATGGCTGGATTGCTATGGTGCCGGAATTTTATGCGGTGTTTCCAATAAACAGGCAGAAGAGATACTGGAATCTCTTGTGAAAAAAGGATATATCGAAAAGATCCAAGGTTGTTACCGTATGCCGGAAAACTAAAGGAAGGATAACGCATGACACCAAAAGACAAGCACACGGAAGTTGCATGGCAGGCAAAACAGCGGGAAGTTAAAACAGGATCTGTGGAAAAGACGGTACACAGTGCTACTTCTGCAATCTATACTGCGTCAGAGATACGATCTGTTATGAGCCACTCTGAAACGCAGGAAATAACAGGAAACCATATTACGCGGGAACAACAGCTGCAAAATATGCGTCTGGCGACGCAGAAATATTTGCAGCCGGAAAATCAAGTAAATACACAAAGTATCTTGCCGGAAAACACTGGACATACGGAACAGGCTGCTGTACAACCGGAAATCCTGTGGTATAAGAATGAATCAAATTATGTACCGGAACAGCCTGTATATAATGGCTCCAGTGAAAAATATGAGGCGAAAGCTGCACAGTTCCATGCACCTGTTTCAGAGACGTATAAAATACCAGAAAAACCGGACAGACAAGTTGCCCGGGAACAGCAGTTGAAAAGTATAAGACTGGCAACACAGAAATATGTGCAAACAGAAGCGGGACGTTCCCATGCAGAAGAGAAGCAACAAACAACCCATTTTATTTTAAAAAGTACAGGTTCAGAACGGGAAGATAATATTGAGGCTGCATCAGAGAATCGGATTCAGGAAAATCACGGTAAAAAATATGCTGCAGCCAAGATGAGAGCTTCCATCCCGAATACTGAACAGCTGGAAATGTCGGAAAATAATGACATAAAAGAAGAAAAACGACAAAGTATGCGTCTGGCCATGTGGAAATATCTGCGGCGGCAAGATACAGAAAACACACAGGGCATTGGAATAGAGGAGAAGCGAAACGGAAATCCGTTGTCTGGAAAACCGACACTTTTTCAACAAGAAGAGGAAGAAAGTAATACGGATGAGAGAGAAAAAAAGAAGGATTTCAGCCGGAAATATACGATTGACAGGATACAATCATCCACAGTACAAGATTCTAAAGGGGAAGAATTATCATCCAACCAGAGTAAAACTTTCAGACAGCAGCATCAAAGTTTGAATACTGCATCCATGCTGCATGGTATGACAGCAGCGAATGTAGAAAAAGAGGTTGAAGATGATGAGCCGGATTCCCAGAATGATTTAAAAAAATCAAAAACACTTATATATCTGGCAAAATTAAAAAAGAATCGAAAAAAAGAAAAAATCACGAGTAAAAATACTTCGGAAGATAGTGAAATTTCAGAAGAATCTTCAACAGAAGAGGAAAAGGAAACTCTTGGTGAAGATGAGGAGAAAACGTCCAATCAGAAGAAGGAAATAAAAAATAAGGAACATACAGAAAAAACATCTGAAAAAAATCCGGCAGAAGATAAAGATAGGCAGGAAATAAAACCGTCCCAAGCGGCAGAGGAATGGAATAAAGAAATGGATCATGCTGAGGAAGAGGACTCAGAGGATGATTCCGGAAGTAAAAAACGGAAAGCCAAAAAGAAAAATCGGAAAGAAAGTGATACAGAAAAGTCAGGAAAGAATGAAAAAGATTCTAATGACCGCAAAAGAAAAAAGGATGAAAAAAGTTCTCGTAAAGAGGGAAAAATTAGAGCATCCTTAAAATGGTTTCGGAGAACAAAGAACTTCCATACAACCGTTCAATCCCTCCGGTTATCCGGGAACGAAGAAGAGATAAAAAAAAGGGCTGATTATCAACAGCGGATGCTACTTCGGCATGGAGTCATTAATACGGCGAAAATATCCGCAAGCATCATTAAAATTATAGCATCCAATGTTTTATTGCTGCTTCCCATTATTTCGCTTTTTCTTCTTTTGAGTCTTCTGTTTCTTGGGGTAAAGGCTGAACGTCAAAGTGCTTCTTCCGCTTATGATGGAGCCTGTTATCTGGCGGCAAAATATGAATCCGGCGGAAACCCGGATCAGGTTGGTGGCGATGGCGGAAATGCATGTGGTGAATTTCAGTTCGATAATCGTTATGAGCTTGGGCCGTTTGTTCGGTGGTGCTATGAAAAAGATCCAACTACATATGGTCCGTTTGAACCATATCTTGGCATGACCACAGAACTAAAAAATAACGCCGGATTTTACGGGGCATGGCATTCGATCTGCATAGAACATAAGATTGCATTTGAGGCAGCCCAGTGCGAATACGTCTATACACAAACACTGCAGCCACTTCTTACATCACTGACAGAATATTATGGTTTTGATTTTACAAACGCGTCTGATGCTTTGAAAGGCTGCGTTCTTTCTTTTGGCAACAGAGATGGAAAATATGTTGTAAGCCTGAAAAGATATTTTGATGGAACAACATCTGCATCAACGGACCGGGAAATTATTGAAAGGGCATATGATGCCATGATCGCCCGCAGACCGAACGTATCCAGGTGGAGCTATGAGAAAGCGGATTGCCTGGCGCAGCTTGATGGGACGCTTGACATTTATGCACCATCCGAAAATGGTGCCGGTGGGATTGACTGGTCCTGGAAAAAAAGCATAGGTGCCGGAGAGTCCGGAAATGCTGCCGTGCAGGCAGCTCTGAATGCTGTAGGAAGTGGTTATTCCCAAAGCAGAAGAGATGATCCGGGATGGTATGATTGTTCTTCCCTGGTTTACCGGAGTTATGCTGCAGCTGGTATTACTTATCTGAATGGAATGGATGCAGCAAGCGAAGCAGAATGCCTGGTAAACAAAGGAATGACTGTCAGCTATGGTGAACTGCAGCCGGGAGACTTGATCTTTTATTCTTATTCGGCCAACGGAAAATACAGGAATATATCCCATGTTGCCATATATCTTGGAAATGGTGAAATGGTTCATGCTGCAGATGAATCCAGAGGGGTATGTAAACAGGCAATGTCACAATCAAATCTTTCGCCGCAATTATATTGTCGGCCACAATAGTAGAAGGAAAATAAGATGGATAAATATGAATACATAGTGAATCTTGCAGAAAAAACAGCTAAAAGGGTTTCACAGAACCGGGAATCCTGGATGAAGTTCCTGACCTCCGCTGCACGGATTTATAAATATCCGTTTAAAGAACAGCTTCTGATTTATGCACAGAATCCGGATGCAACAGCGTGTGCTTCCATCGAGATATGGAATAAACGTATGAACTGCTGGGTAAATAAAGGATCTTCAGGAATTGCACTTCCGGATGATACTGCAACATACGGTCATAAGCTTAAATATGTATTTGATGTTTCGAATGTTCATGCTGTAGAGCCAAATGGACGTTATCCGAAGGCGTGGAAACTGCGGGAAGAACATAAAAGTGATGTATTGCATAAGCTCGAACAAATATATGGCAGTACAGACAGCACAAAACCCTTTGAAGAAAGAATTATTGAAATTTCAGACCAGCTCGCGGCGGATGCCTATACAGAACTTCAAATTGACTATCCGGATTTACAGGATAGGATAGGATTTGATAAACTGAGCGAACAGGACTTTGCTCTTTGCTTGAAAAAACTTATATCGGAAAGTGTTTCTTTTACAATTTTATCGGCCTGTGGAATAGAAATTTCCGATCATGAATTTTCATTTGATTATATCAATCAGTTTGTTTCTATTAAAACATTGTCCGTATTAGGAACAAAAATTAATGATTCTGCCAGAGGTGTTCTTGCAGAAATCGGAAAAACAGTACGCATTTATGATAAACTTCGCGAGAAAGAACAGGAAAAAGAAATCTCCAAAAAAGAACTTGCAAATGCACCACAACCGCGATATAATGCTTTAAAGCGTGAAAGTTTGCAAGAGGGTAATTCCAAAGATAAAGATAATATTGAAGGAGGAAAACAAAATGGACCTGGAATACGAACAGATGGGAGATTATCTGATTCCGAAGCTGAAAGCAAATCCGGAACCGGAGGGAATGGTAACGAAATACGGACTTCTGAGGGACAAATTTCTGAGGGAGAGATACGATGGGGCGAGAACAGCAATGTTTCTGGAAGGAACGTTGAAAGCACATCTTCTCGAGATTCAGGAACAGGCAAGAGAGAGGATGGAAGTCCTGACATCCCAGATGGCGGAGAAAGAAGGAGTAAACGAACAGCTCAAAGCACAGGATCAGATGCTTTGGGTGAGGAAGATGAACAGCATCCAGAGCCGGGCGGAGGAAGTCGTACTGAAAGAACTGATTTACAGCCGACCAATTTTGTAAAACCAGAGGAATCATACACACAATTAAGTCTGTTTCCATCAGCAGAGGAACAGAGAGGATCAATTACAGCAGCGGAAGCAAGTAAAAAATATACTATGCCCGCTGCTTTCTATTTGCCGGAAACCGATCTTGAAGTAATCATCCGAAGTGGTGGCGGACAAAAAGATAGCCGGAAACGGATTTACGCCAAATATACCGAAGGAAAAAGTACCGATGAAATAATTGCTTTCCTGAAAAAAGAATATGGTCAGGTCGGCAAAGGTTTTGAATTACACGGTCATCCAATATCTGTATGGTTTGATGAAAACGGAATGACTGCCGGTTATGGTATGCAGGCAGCGGAATCTGTAGTTACAACATTAAGCTGGGATCAAATCGAAAAGTACATTCACGCCATGATTACGTATGGCTTGTATATGGATGCGAACGAGGCAGCACTCGTAGACAAAACAGAGATGGAGAGGGTATCTTATCAGATCGGCTATTTTCTCCGTGATTGGATAGATGATGTACCGGAAGAACTTAACAGTATAGAAAAAATAGAAACTCTTCTTTCTACGCATGAAGGAAGAGAACAGCTGGAAAGCTTTTTGGAAGATGTCGATGCACGGATTTCCTATGGAGAATTAAAGCCGAAAACTGTGAAATCTCCAGGATATCTATTATCCGAAATCGCGGATCTTGACAGGGAGAGAATTCATTTTCCACTTCATGATACGGTAGATGTCAGACAGGAAGATTTCATCACACAGGACGAAATCGACTATGCCCTTTGCATTGGAAGTGGTTTTGCAGATGGAAAATTTCGAATCTACGAATATTTCATGGACCTGCATAACCAGAAAGAAAATGCAGACTTTCTGAAAAAAGAATATGGGATTGGTGGCCAATCCGGTGCGTTACCTGGCAATAGTAGTTCCAACAGTGAACATGATGCGAAAGGTATTCTCCTGGAGAAAGGAAGCCTTTTAAATCCATATACAAAAGTCCTTTTAAATTGGAATGTCGTAGAAGAAAGAATCTGCGAGCTGATTTATGCAGACAAATACTTTTCACCACAGGAAAAAGAAGAGTATAAGAATTATAAAAAAGAACAGGAAAAAAAGGCAAAAGAAGCCGAAATTACCCGGCTGAATAACGGAATCCGGTTAGAGTGCAAACAGGAGATCGAAAAACAGATTGCCGAAAAATACAATGGATTTTCCGTTCCACAAAATACGGTATCTGAAATTGTAGAAAAATACGGCATAGACTGTGTACAATTTGTTTTGGCCAATACCATTGTGCAGGCATGGAAGGAAGGTCGGTTATCTCTAAGAAACAAAGAATGGGCGAGTTCCATCCTTACAGAAGGAGAATGGAGCAATACACTGATCTTAAACACCCACCCAACTATTTTGGATGGATTTACAAACCAAGTCAGAAACCTGCAGCATGAAAAAGAACAGGTAGTACAGGAACAGCTTACACTGGATGGCCATCTCTGCATTCTGATTGACCAGTGGGAATCTGGAAACGTTAAATATCTGATCGGAAATTGTGTTGATGATCCGGACTTTTATTATGTTCAGTGTAAAAATCGAGTCTTTGAATTTGACCATAAGCCAGATAAAGTTGAAGTAGAGGACTATTATATCGACATTCTTGCTGAAGAAGACATTGATCGACATGAAGCGGAAGTTGGTGCCAAACTTGATGGGGAAGAACTGCAACGGTTATCCTGGCAGGTGGTACATGAGGCAGATGATGCGTTTGGAAATCCAACAAAATGGAGCGCAAGGCTTTTTTCGGATGTCTTTTTGTGGATCAACAAAGGAAATGCCGTATATTCCATTTATGATGCAGAAGGTTATCCGCCATTGGAAACTTTTGAATCTTTGGAAGATGCCATGGCATGGGCCGATGAACTTGCTGCAGATGGAAGAGACATTGAAAATTCTATTCCAGACGAAACGACGCCAGATACCGAAGAAAAACAAGAAATTGGTCCTGATCCAGTTGGAAATATTATTCGATTGGACAATGTTTTGAAAACCATGCCGGATAAGCTTGCCGAAGCCAAAGACAGACTTGAAACCTTAACTAATCAATTAGAATCAGCGAAAATAGAAGTAACGAAACCATTCCAACAGGAAGAAGAACTCGCTGAAAAGCTAAAGCGACTGGCAGAACTGAATGCGCTCCTGAACATGGATGAGAAAGGAACAGATGCTCTTATACTGGAAGATGATGAACAACCTGCAATAGTAAACTCCGACATGGCAGTTACGCCAATCACATCCGTGAAAACAAAACCAATGCTAAAGAAAAAAGTGGTTGGACTATGCTTATAAGAAAATGGGGAGGATTTCAATGGAAATAACAGAAATAGAATGCAAAATCCTACGGATAAAAGCCGGAGCTATTTTAATTCTTGGGATGCAGCTAGGAAGTGAGCTGCAGCTTGATACGGAAGAAAAACGAGAGGATGTTCTGATGCAACTGGTGGCTATGCAGCGGCTTGTCGAAAAAGCCGAATATTCCCCAGATCTTGCATTTGAATATTTCGGTTATTCGGAACAAAAACGGCAGCTTTACAAGAAGGTTGTTGACTACATGATTGATGTTTCGAAATAAAAAAGGTGTTAAAAAGAAAAAAAGGTCGCTAAGGGAAATTTCATCTTTCTCTTACGACCTTTTTTGTTGGAGGCATTTATGAGTAAAAGAAAATTTTCAAAAAAAGAGGTTGCCATAAGCATAGCGGCGGCCGCTCTTGCAATAGCAACGGTTGGAGGCGCGGTCGCTATCCATAAAGATTCCAGCAACTCAAATACTGGACATTCTATTACCGTGGAGCAATCAGACTACAGTAAAAAAAAGGAAGAGGCAATCCAGCAGATTCAGGATGCCGTAAAAGACTTATCGGATGACCAGCAATCCGAAATTGACTCTTATATCAAACAGAATATTGAAAACATCCAAAAAGCTGAGTCTGAACGTACCATAGAAAGCACGCTGCAGGAAACACTCGATTACATCGACCAAAGAAGTTTGAGTGAAAAAGAAGAGCAACGAAAAGAAACACAGACAACGGAAACATCTTCTTCCAGTGAAAGGGAGGTTACTTCTTCCTCTGTATCAGAAGAAGATAAATACCATATCCTTGGGGAAGATTATATTTATGAAAATAACGACTATCTTCCAGTTATCAATCAAAGTAACTGGATCTATATGTCTGATGAAGAGAAAGACGATTGGCTGAAGAAATGCACACCGGTAAAAGAAGATTCCGCCCACTCTATCACAGCCATATGTACAGACGCTTATGGTTACAATAAAAGCTGGTTTCTTCCCTGCAGACTGCATAAATGGATCACGGAAAACAATATCACAGCAACGGAAGGTGAATATCTGGCCTATGGAACCTATAAACCAAGTAAGGAAACATTCTATCTCGTACTGAATGACAGTAACCGAACCGTAACTCTGGTTACATACAACAAAAATTCCCAGGACTTTTCCTTTGAATTTGCCGGCATGACAGAGAGTGAGGTACTGGAAATGAAGAAAATGGATGCAAATACATCAGACACCACAGGGCACCAGGATGATTCCAATAATACTTCTGATGCCGGTGATGCACCACTTTCTGAATCTGCCTTAAATGAAATGGAGAAAAATGCAGAACAAAATCAATAAAATCAAACATACCGGCGTATATGTTCTGGTTGTAGATGATTACTTATACAAAACCGGAGACATATTTGGCGAGTGGGTTTTTCTTCCCATGGATTCACCGGCAATCTCAAAATATGATGATACTTACGTTATTATTAAGTATGATTTAAGTGACATTACAAATCAGACACAGAAAAACTGGATTCAAAAGCAAATCGAGCAAAATAAACATAATATTTCGCGCCTCAATAACATCTTAATAGCGTATATGGAGAACGAAAACTGGAATTCATAGTCTCCAAGGAAAACTGATACTTATAAATTTTCCGAAAAAGGTAGCCTAATTTTGAGGCTGCCTTTTTTGAACCACAAATCAAAAAAAAGAAGAAGTAAAAACATGAAAATACAACGAGATGGGAAAGAATATACCTTGACGGCCGAAGAAGTTATGGAAGCCCACGAAGAATTTGTTACCAGTTTTATGGCTGCCGAATTGGAAAATTCATATGATGTACCACATAAATATTCGAAAGATCTCGCAAAAGAGGCATATGATATGTATGCTGACAGCGGTAATTATTCCGAATATGATTGCATCGAACGTGTTGCAAAGGACTATCAGGATCGCTGTAAAGAACCTACTGTTACAATAACTTGGTCAGAGTGTAACGATTTTGAAGATGGCGAGGTTATTCCGCTCGCAGAAGCAAATAAAAGGTTTGAATTAATTGATGCCGATATTCGAGAACAATATGGCGGCCACTATTATGAAAAGACAAAATTCCTGTTGAATTATAATATGGGGAAAGAAAATTTTTCTTATGAAGGCCGCCAGGATTTCGGTGATTATGAGGGTTCCTTGATCGATCACCTTCATAATATGGCACTTATGTATGCATATGATTCTGAGTATTATGATTCGGTGGCATCCAGTAATACACCGGAACTTGCAGAGAAAATCCGTACCAATGGACTGTTTCTTTTAAATAAGCTGGTGCCGTATTTGAGAGCACATGAAGAAATTTCCGATAAATCAGTAACAGTGCATGTTCTGTTTGACAAGCCATCTGTAGAGATAGAATCATGGAAGGAAAAATACTTGATAGATTTCGATAACTATGTATCCGACTGCAGATACTGCCTTAATTCTGGTTTGAATTTACCCGATGAACCGATGTTAAAAGATTACGATCCAGCTTTAATTGCAGAAAGGCAAAAAATAGAGGAAGAACTTAAGCAGGAAGCTGCTGCTGCGGGAATGACGGTAGAGGAATATGCTGCAAATGATTTTATTTCTCCAAAGCAGCAAACAACGAATAAGAAAGCCACAAAAAAACAGCCAACCCTTTAACCTATGTTCAGCAATCTATCCCCGGCTTCTTGCATATACCTAATTTTCTGTTATTATAAAAGTGAGAAAAAATGAAAGAGGCGAAAGAAATATGAAATTTGATATTAATGCATTAATTCAAAAACAAAAAAGACCAATCAAAGATAAAAAACAGCTTTCTGCTGAACTGAAAAAAACTATTGAGCAAGAAGAAGATCCTCGGATTCAAAAACATAAAATTAATGCCTTGAAAAAGGGTTATACTCCAGAAGAAGCGGAGAAAATTGCTAGTATTTGCCGATCATACTATAAGTCTATTGACAAAATGCAAGCGGAACTTTCTGAGAAATCCATGAAAATTCACGAGATTTTTAACGAGCAATCTGTAAAGAAAGGATCATGGCAGCAAAAATACTTGACAGATTTTGATAAATATGTATCCAAATGTAGATACTGCCTTAATTCTGGTTTAGATTTGCCTGATGAGCCGCTATTTACAGATTATGTTCCGGATTTAATTCCTGTAGAGGAAGAACTTAATCAGGAATCTGCTGCCGCAGGAATGACGTTAGAAGAATATATCAAAAAAGAATATCTTTTCAAATAATATTTTCAAAAGGCAAAAAACAGTAAACAAGCATACAAAATGTTCCCAAAAACGCCCAATCATTTAAGACTGCTAAGCAGTCTTTTTTATTACACAAAAAGGAGAAAGAAACTATGGATATAGATACATTAATTGAGCGACAAGAAGTACTGGTTGAAAATCAAAAACAGCTTTTATCTGCGATGGTGTCTACACTTGACCTAATGAAAGCAGAAAAATTACGTCAAGAAATAGATCAGGAAATAGCATTTGATGAACCAAATAAGACTGTTGAGCAAGAAGAAGATCCTCGGGTCCAAAAGCATAAAATTATTGCCTTGAAAAATGGTTATACCCCGGAAGACGTGGAAGAAGTTGCGAGTATTTACCGATCATACTATGAATCTCTTGATGAAATCGAGGCAGATCTCGCTGCAGAAGGTAAGCCAAGTAATGGATCTGACTATGAATTACGAGCTGAAAATGTACGTGCGCTTCGCGATCAGGACTTATCATATATTGACCACAAATATGAAGAGCAGCGCAAACAGAAGTCACGTCCTACGCAGCATCCACTGAAACGTCCCAAAAAAACGATGAGTAAAATTTGACTTGTAGAAAAGAGGAAACCATATGTCAGAGTCACTGGGCCCCCGGAAAAAGGATTGGGATTTTTCATCCACATTAAAAACTCTTCTGGATCGTCATACTCTCGAACTTTCCAACGAAGAATTAGAGGAAATCAATCTATACCTTTTAAATCAAAGAGAACACGCGATCGCTTTATACTCTCAGCAATTATATGGAATGAAACGTACAGCCAATCGTTTATCCAACACTTCAACATCCTTTCAGGATCAGTTACAACACATGAACTAAAAAGAAAGAAGGGTTCTTATGTCACAAGAAATTGAAAATAATTTTGAAGAACGAAAGAAAGACTGGGACTTGACCGGGCTTTTGGGCGATGTTATTCGAAGGTACATATATCAACTGACTAATGATGAGCTTAATGAAATCAACTTGGAAAAAGCTTCTGGAATGCCAGATGAAGAGATTAAAAATGGAATCAAACTCCCTTTGGCTACTATGCAGCAACGCCGTGAAACATGGGGTTCTCAAAGTAAATTAGATGTACAAGAGCCTATGATTTTTATATTGCAAAGTACAGTAGAAAAGTTGTCCGTCGGAGACAAAATTCCATTATCAGACGCAGATAGCTTTTTGATTCACCAAGAATCCGGTGTTCTTAATTATGAACTTCATTATTTGATGAATGGTACGCCGCAGGAGTATAATGCATTCCTTGATCTTTCTAAAGTTAAAGTGGCCGACACGTTAATGGATGGCGTTACGCACAGCGTTCCACCTGCTTTATCGGATTACCTTGAGCGGCATCAACAATTAAACGATACAGAACTTGGAGCCAAACGATTGCAGAAGTTAAATTGTGATTCAAAAAATGTATCTTATGCAAATGCTCTACTTTCCTATGTAAGAGAAGCAAGGGAATGTTTAAATTCTGGAAAACAACTTCCACAGCGGCCAACCAGAAGTTCTATTACTCTTGAAAAGCCAAACGAAGAAGTTGCAGTTCCGCTTTCCGAACAAACTCCAGAAGAAACTGCTGTCCCTGATCTTAATTCTGCACCTGAAATTAGTATCCCTTCATCCAACAATGAAGAAGTTATGCAGCATCAAAACACCACTCCGGAAAGTCCGGAGGCAGAACATCAACAAGCAAAAATGGAAAATCTTATGGATATATCTCTTCCATTGGTTGATCAGGAACCATTTCAAGAGATACTACAGGCTCTTCTGAAAAATGATATGTCTCAAGCAGCTAATCTGTTGCAATATCTCGGAAGTCATCTGGATAAATTACAAGAAGAGCATCAGAAAATGCAAGTAGAATTCAGGGAACTCAAAGAACAGGTAAATTCTATTGACGAAAGATTTTTTAATGATTCTGACAGTGTTGATACTGTACAGAATAATCTTGATCAGAGTGAAAAACTCATAACACTTAACAAGTCCCGCCTTGCCAATGTTGTTCTGCAGACTAAGAGTAAATTAAAAACTGCTGGAAAAAATGCGCTTTTATCGTTTGCTGAAAAAATTCATGTTCCAAAAGCTTTGGCTTCGTTGCAAAAGGGAATGCAGCATACGCAGGATTCTCTCGATGTACTATTCCAGCGGCTGAACGATGCAAAGCAGGCCGTACAAGATGTTTCCAATAGTGTAAAAAACGTTGGCCGGGCATTGACCGGAAAAGAACTTCTTGAATATGTCCCGTGGGACCCAGAAAAGGGTAAGATTGCTTCTGTCCAGCGTAAGATTTACGCTATGGAGCGTACATTGGGTAATTTGCAGGAAAGAACAAATACATTACTTTCTAAAATGCAACGTCCTGAGCAGAAACCCGAGAAGCAGGTAAAAAAGACAACTAAAAAGGTTATTTAAAGGAGGTATTAAAAATGGCAGCTGAAGATGCAGGTGGAAGTGGTGACCTTGCTATCTTGGTCAACACAGAAATGATTATTCTTAAAGGGGCTGTTAAAGCAGCAGCTTCCGCAGGTAGTGTAACCGGAAAGGTAGTAAATAAAGCTCTGCTTTCTCCCTTCCGACTGATTCAATTTTGTATGAAACTACATAAGCAACATATAATCTCCACGTCAGACTTCAAAAGTTTTACACAATTCATGAAAGCCTGTGATGGAGATTATATTATCGCAAATCTCCCCACACGCGATCCGGAACAGTTGGATAAACTCATGGATTCCATGACAGAGGTTGGAATTACCTACTGTCTCCTTCCTGATCTGGATATTCAGGATTCCTGCCAGCAAATTGCCATACGTGGAAAAGACGTTGCAAAATGGCAGGCATTATACGAATCTTATGTAACAAACCAGCTCGATCTTGGTGGTCCACTGGATTTTGAAGAGTTGAAAGCTCTTACTTCCGGAAATTATAAAATCAAAAGTCTTGCACTCGGAGATGCTTCGGAAGATAATGAGCAACTAGAGCAATTTCTGGATATATTGGACGAACGTGGCGTGAACTATTCTGTTCTTCCGGATCTTAAATATGGAGATAATCACATCCAGATTGCCGTTGCGAATCAATCTCTGCAACAATTCGCAGCAGCTATTAAAGCATATTTAGAAGAATTTCCGGATGCAGCTAAAAATTTGGTAGAAGATATAACTGAACAAGAATATTTTGATTCTGGCCGTATGTCAGAGGAAGATTATATGAAAACAGCTTCGCCGGAAATAAAGGAAAAAACCGATCCAAAAAATTGGCAGAAAGGAAAAAATCTGAATGCACAGTCTTTTGAGCAAGCCCTGGCTGGGAAAGAAGTCGATCGTTATGAAACCTTAAAGAACCGACCAGGGTTAATCGAACGATATATTCCTTCTCAAAGAGTAGCTGCCAGAAGAGAAGATGAAATTGCGCTGCAGACAGGTGACCGAGAATATGTTCGTATTCAGGAAGCTCTTTCCGTTGACAATGGTAAGGGCTTTATTATTTTTCTTGATCCGGAAAAAAATTATAATGTCTATCGTCCGGATGAAAAAGGGATTCTTCAGACTCCTTCCGGCAGTCTGTCTGGAAAAGAATTTTCCAAGTATACAGAACAATCTGACGAAACACATCGTTTAGATTATATTCCGTATGCAGAAACTGAAACTCCGTCCGAAGCTCCTCAAAAGCAATCATCAAAAGCAAAATCTATGGAAAAAACTGTTTCACAAAGCTCTCCAGATGTTTCTACTCAAGAAGCAGCTTTTCCCGTTACCATTAATCGTAGTCTTGTTGATGATATTATGGATGACAAGACTTTTATTTCTCGTATTCCTGGTTCTAAATTGCATATCAAACTTCCTCTTTTTTCCATTGCTGATGACGGAAAAACTCTTGTTTCAGCAATTGATCCACAAAAGGAATATGAAATTTTTAAAAATGATTCACCAACATCGAATCCTTTATTGAATATGAAAGGAGCGCAAATACTACCTTATTATGATCCAGTTCGACGCAAAAACATAACAAAACAGTTCGGCCAGAATCAAAATAAGATTTTAAAGTTTTCTCAAAATCCTGCTTCTAAACACAAGCCTAAATCTTCCCCTATAAGGAAAAAAGACTTAAAGCTTTAATATAAGGAGAAAAAATGATAAAGAAAAAAAAGATTCCAATTAAAAGTCTTGTGCTTATTCTTATTTTGGTCGAATTAATCTGCCTTGTATTTGCAGGTATTTTGGGTGAACCTGGTAATGATATAAATCTTAAAACAGCGTCATGGATGAATCATCCATGGCGCTGTTTTAATCAGTACACATTGATTAGTCTTGGATGTGGTCTGACCGGATGGGTATTTTTTCTTGCGTTTTATTTGGATACGCATCGCAACACACATTCAGACATTGAACATGGTTCTGCAGAATGGGATGACCCGGACACTGCAAATAAACGCATGGCCGATCTTGAGCATCCGGAAAATAACCGCATTCTTTCCAAACACGTAAATCAGGCTTTATCCGGTTCGAAATCCTTTCCAAATAATAATATGATTGTTGTCGGTGCTCCTGGTACCGGTAAATCATTATTTGTGATTGCTCCAAATATTTTAAAATGTATTTCTTCCTATTTATTCATGGACCCTAAAGGTGAACTTGTGGAAAAATATGGAAACTATTTGCAAAAGAACGGTTATCAGATCCGTGTTTTGAACTTAAAAAACATGGAATCTTCTGATCGATACAATCCTTTTGTTTATATCCGAACAGAAGATGATATTCCACGATTGATTATGAATATTTTCAAGTCTGTGGAACCCCCGGATGCCCAAAAAGGCGACCCTTTCTGGGATGATGGTTGCGCTCTTTATCTGCAGTCTCTCTTTTATTTCGTGTGGACTGTATCTGTACCAGATAAAAAAAAGATTTTTGCAGAAGCCGGTTTAAAATGGGAACCTGTATATGCTACGCAAACTTTAAATCAAGTAACAAAGCTCATGCAGCTGGAAAGTAAAAAAGTACCACCTCGCTCTGAGGATGAAGAAGAGTCCACAGAATTATCTTTATTAATGGATGCATTAGCAGATATGTATCCAGATCATCCAGCTGTCAGAGATTATCGTAAATTAAAAGAAGGTGCGCCCGAAACAGTTGCTTCCATTCTTTTAATTTTAAATGGAAAATTCAAGTTCTTTTATTCGAAATCTATTCAGCGCATTTTTGAAGCAGATGATATGAACTTATGGGAACTTGGAACCGGTTGGCACAGGGATGGAAAAAGTAAAGTAGCATTATTTCTAGTCCTAAAAGAAAACGATAGCAGCTACAATTTTGTGGGAAATATGCTTTATCAACAGCTGTTCGATGAACTTTTGGTAGAAGCAGATCAGAATTACCATGGTGTTCTTCCTATTCGTGTTGAGTGTTGGATGGACGAGTTTGGCAACGGGTTACGGCCGGAAGGTTTTGAACATTTAATCACAACCCTTCGATCTCGTAACATTGCTGTCATGCTGTTCCTGCAATCAATTAGTCAGCTGCAAACCATGTACAAGGGTGACGGATGGAAAGTATTCATGGATTCCTGTGCTGTATTTTTATTTCTTGGTTCCGGCCGTGGTGCGTATGACACCCAGGAAACTATCAGTAAAATGTTGGGTGCTGCCACAATCGAAAAGGCATCCGGTAGTGTTTCATACGGTCAAAACGGAAGCAGCAGCACAAGCTACGATCGCCTGCAGCGTTCGCTTATGGATGCAAATGAAGTTGCACAAATGGATAAAGACAGTTGCATCATTCTTCCATTTGCAAGTAAACCAATCATCGACAAAAAATATAAGCCATTCCATGATCCCTCTTATTTGAAGGCAAAAAAATATGGACCTTATACCCATCCAGTTGAAATTTTCCGTGATAAAAACGGAAACCTGCATACAGTAAATCACCAGGAGAAATTTTATTTTCCGGATGAAGGTCTTCAAGCAAAAATACGCGATGATCTAAAAGAAGGGAAATCTTCCGGCATGTTATTCGAACTCAGCGAAGATGAATTTTGTTCTCTGGATCTGGATGATCCGAAACTGAATGGCCCGCAAGGAAATCTTTTTTTGCTTCAACAGTTAAAGAAATTGGAAGATGATAGTGCCACTTTAAAATTACAGAATGCTGTCAACGAAAAAATGAATTCTGTAATTTATGATACGTCAGACAACACATCCTCCTTGGAGGCAGATGAAGAATCTGCCGCAGAAACCATTTCTGTTTATGATGTGCGTCAATCTTGGGATCTTTCCGGGAATCTGGAAGATGTTATCCGAAGATATATACTCGAACTTTCCGAAGATGAAGTATCAAACATCACAGAAGCTATGAATCGGCATATCCCGGAAAAGAAGATCAAAGATTGTTTAACTCTTCCACCGGAAAAATTATGTCTTATGCTGCAGTTTTATATGAAACAAGCAAACTAAAGTAACTTAGAGAGGAAGTATACCTTATGGCCGAAGAGAAAAAAAACAGATCAGAGGAACTAGAAAGTCTGGATAAGAAAATCAATGAGATTATTAATGGATGGAATCAAAATCCGGAAGAGATTGTTGAATTTTTACAGTTCTCCAGCAAATTTTCTTACGCTTATTCACCACGCAACATGATGCTCATTGCTCAACAGCAAAGAGGAGCTTTACTCTGTAAATCCTTTAAAGCCTGGAAAGAACTTGGTTACTCTGTAAAAAAAGGTGAGCATGGAATGGAAGTGTACGTCCATACACCGATCACTATTTTAAAAACAGATGATGGAGATATTCCTTATAGTAAAGCATCCAAAGAACAGCAGGCCGCTTATGATGTCGGAGAAATAGAAGGAGAGAAACTTTCGTATTTCAAAAAAGGATATACATTTGATATTACGCAGACAAACTTTCCTCCGGAAAAATATCCAAAGCTTCTTGACCGTGGAATTCCATCTGAATTTCACAGAAGCTGCACAAATATATTAAAAGAATACTGTGAAGAGAATCTTGGGCTTAAAGTTTTTCTACAAGACCAGGAACAAAATATTAAAGGAGTTTCCCTTTATGGCTATCACAGTCCGTCAGAACACGAAATTCATATTGCTTCAACTTTACAGGATACCGCTGCTTTCTCAACATTAACACATGAATTCGGACACGCTCTTGCACATGGATCTGTCGAAGAATCTCTGAATACAAATTTGCATCAAAAAGAATTTGAAGCTGATGTTATGAGTATTATGTTTTGTCAACACTATGGGCTTGAAATAACCGACGAAAGAAAGAGTCATCTTTCTGGTCATTACAAAGATTGGAAAAAATCCGATCCGAACAATTTTCATCCGGATAAAAGTATGCGGAAAATGTTTGACTTATTTAGAGAACACTCAACTGTCCTGGATCAAAAAATAGTTAAAGCTTTTCCAGAGCTTGCAACAAGATTACTTCCGCAAGAACTAGAAGTGAATTCAGAAAAAAAGAAAGTTGTAAATAAAACTGCTAAGAGAAAACCAAAGAAAAAGAAAACACCAAGACTGTAAATACGATTTTTTATGAAGAAGAAAAATAGATGCGCAGACGAATTTCCATCCAGCAGTATCAGAAAATACATCGGCTATCCAGATAGTGCGTATATACATTTTGATGAAGTTGGTGCAGTGCTTTTTATTTTTCGAGCAAATCCTTCTTTGAAAGAATTGGATGGATTCGAAAAAAAATTTGAAATTCGAATTACAGAATTTTCAAAAATCATGTTTATCTCTTTTCGCTTTGGATCTTCTGACTGGTGCAGCATCTCATATTCTCCATACTTAGACACATGGCAGAGCAAACAATTTATTTTTCCGAATTGTAAGTACGGAATAAATTTATTCATAGCACTTTTCGATACATCAACCGGAAAAATATTAAGGGCCAGGATGCTCGATCTTCCGTGCCTCTTTTCAAAAAAAATACGCTCTGCCATTGTACTGCAGGCACTGCAGCCATTCAATAAAGAGAAATATATTAAAGTTATTAAGCAGTTTACTTTTTTTCATTCGCAAGAAGAAATTGCAGTGCAAAGCAAATTATCATCACGCTGCACAGTCCATTATCGTGCATCACAGACTGTCCCTATACAAAAATAATGAATTATTTTCACACCACACATTTCAAAATAATCAGAAAAATGCAGAATCACTATTCTGTGTTTCATAAAAAATTAAAAGTGAGGTAACTAAAATGGAAAGAAAAAAAACTCAGGCAACAACAGCAAAGTTAAAAAAGGTTCAGACCGAAATCAAAAAGACAAAGGATAAACTCAATAAACTTATGGCAGAAGAGGAACGTTTGACTGTTCAGTATCAGACAGAAAGTTACGAAGAGACTTTAGCTTATTTGAAGTCTGCAAGCAAAAATGGAAAGCCAGATCTTGAAGAGATGTGGAAGTTTTTGCAGAGCACTTATTCTCCTGAGTTGAAAAATTCAGTTTCACCATCGACCGGAAATTCTGCACCTTCAGAAGAATCAACTGATGACGTAGAAGAAAATTCTGAAACAGAAGAAACATCCAGCACTGTTCCGGAACAAAAAACTTCTCATTATGATTCAAATGATCTTGAGTTTTTAGCTGACTAATTTTTTGCGGGACATCCTTTTGGGGTGAGGACGTCCCGTTTTTCAAATAGAATCGAGGTAGCAAATGGAAAGCAAAAATTATCATTTCAATGTGAGCAATCCCGAATTGATTTCAAAAATTGAACGCTTCAATGAATATGGATTTGCAAACCGAACTGATTTTTTTCTTGAAGCAATAAAAGCATATGACACAATTTTCACTCCAGAAAATTCTTTGAAAAAACTCATCACAGACGCAGTGATGGATGGAATTGTTGGAGCATTGAACATAGAAACAAACACAACTGATGATGGTGATAAAACAAATTTTGAAGACAGTGATGAAGATTATCTCATCTACATTAAGTAAGAATTGTAAAAATTTACATTACCTTATACCTACGCTCGATATAAAATCGAGCAAAAGGGGTCTTAGGGGACTCCCTAACAAGATGCAAATTGTTTACAATTTGCGTATCTTGCTAATTAAGAAATAGGAATGTGTTTCTTATGGTCGTAAAACGTCCATGAGCCTGCAGCCCCAGTGTTTATGCGGCTTTCCGGGATTTTCATAAAAAACGCATTTTTCTCCACAAAAAGCCCATGGTCATAAAACGTCCATGGATATTTTTGTCATGGTCGTAAAACGTCCATGGGCTTTTTTTAATTGATTTGTCTCGAAAATTTTTATCACCGAGTACAGAAAAGAGGAAAGTATTGATGGAAAAAGAAAATAAAAAAGCAACTGCCTCTGAGAAACTGACGAAGGTAGTTGCCATTCGAATTTCTCAAACTGATTATGATATTTTTTTAGAAAAAGCAAAAATGGAAAATCCGGAATCCACAAAAATAAATATTTCAAAATACTTATGCAGCGTTTTACACGATTCCACAATTTCAAATTTTCATTTTTTTAAAAAGAATTTTCGTCAAGTCGAACAGGCCTTACTCAATATTGACAGCAAACTTTTGCAGATCGAAAAAAATTCGGCAGGATCTTTTTATCCGGAAGAAATGTTGGAAAAAATCTCTGAATGTAAACGGCAGCTTGAAAAATTAGAGTTTGATTTTCAAAAATTGGAAGAGGAGATTTCAAAATGGCAATCACCAAACTGAGTCATGTCAAAGAACGGAAATCCGGAAATCCTAACGCAGGACTCTATAATTGCATTGATTATATTTTGAATCCTGACAAAACAGAAGAGCGTTATATCGGAGGAAACGCGGGTTCCACTACACAGGAAGTATATAACCGGATGATGGCAACAAAACAAGAATTTCGCAAATTGGATGGCCGACAATGTTATCACTTCATTATTAGTTTCGCACCAGGCGAAACGGATGCTATCACCTGCTTCAATATTGCTCAGGATTTTTGTGAAAAATATCTCGCCGGAAAATATGAATACGTTTTTTCTGTCCATACAGATCACGCGCATATGCACGCTCACATAGTTTTTAATTCTGTCAGTTTAGTAGACGGAGTAAAGTATCATTATTCAGATGGACAGTGGAAGAGTAACATTCAACCGATAACGGATCAGCTTTGCGAAAAATATGGACTGAAAAAATTGACTTACGTTCCAGGAAAAAGAAAAGGCGTTGATTATGGAACATGGAGGGAAAAGAAAGATCCATCCGGAAGTCAACGATTACGTGAAGCTATTGACATGGCAATAGCGCAATCTGATTCCTACGATGATTTTCTTTCTATAATGAGGAAGTCATATCAAGTAAAAATTGGGTTTTCACAAAAATGGAATTCTGAATATCTTTCATTTAAAGATTTTAAAACTCCGGCCGGACGATACCGTAGAAATTACGTTCTTGGAAAATCATACACTGTCGCAAGTATTCAAAAGCGCATTTCATTAAATAAGATGGAAATTCCAGAATCATTAAAACGACTGCCACCACATATTCGAGGTTTTGAATCTTCCATCGGCTCTGGTTTTCGTTCAGCAAATGGTTTATACCTTACGCAGCATCAAAAACGTTATATGATTCCATACTGGAGGTTAAAAAATTCCGAACGCACAGTTACTAGTGGCACAGGGAACATTCGAGAATATTCAAAAGAGGCTGATAGAAATTTGCGTGACCTGCAAACCGTGCAAGATAATAAAATTCGAACCGTTCAGGATTTGTCCTCCCGCTTGGATGAATTGAATCAAATGACCGATTCCATTCGAAGAGAACTTCGTGCAATACAGTCTAGCCGTGAAGATTCAGAAACAGAGAATGTCATTTCCGAATATCTTTCCATTCAAAGTGCATTTGCGAATGCCGCTGTTCCTATTGAAATGGAAGGGAAATTTGAAAACCGATTGGATGAGATCGAAGAAAACTATCCGATCGAAGAATTGATACACCAAAAAGAATCTAATAGTAAAAAAGAAAAACAACTACAGAAAGAAATCAAAAATTTGCAACAGGCATCCAGACGTTTATCAAAATTAAAAAAGATCCAAAAGAGATAAAGAGGAGTAGTGAAAATGGCTTTCCAAAAATATTCTGAAGAAAAACGTAATGAAATTTTAGATTCTCAACAGGAAAAAAATGCGCGTGGAAAAATAAGTTTATTACTGAATTTGGGATTTCCCAAAGATTGGATTGAAAAAATGCTTCCTTATATAAATGAGGATACTACATCATGGCAATTACGCATGATCAGTCTTTTCGATCAAGATCCGGAAGATCTCGTAGCCATGTTGGAAGATTCCGTAAAAAATTCTTCTGTAGAAATTTTTCAGTCTATTCGGAAGAAATATTATATTGAAAAAAAAAGCAGTGCAGATATTGAACAGATTCAAAAATCAATGGAGCAATACGTTCCATTGATTCATAACCAACTAGACGCTTACAACGAAATGTCCGCTTTGTTGCAGCAGCAATTTGCCGTCCAGCAAGAGAAAGATGATCTACATAAATCTAAAGGTGACCTGCAAGAAAGAATAAATGCTATGCAGAAGGAGCATGAAAAAATTTCCATTGAGAAGGAAGATATTTTTCATCAGCTGCAGGATTCAGAGAAAGAAAAAATTTCCATTCAGCAACAACTCGTTGATGCGACTGAATCGCTGCAGAAATCTCAGGGAACTGCAGCTTCTTATGAAAAACAAATTGCTATTCTGAATAATAGAATTGATGAACTTGAAAAGCAGTTGGAAGTATATCAAGCTAAAGAAAATGAAATTACCCAGGAAGAAGAGAAGCAGCTTGAACACATTCCCGTTAAACGTCGAATAATCTGGTCATCTTTTTTTCATGACTCTAAAATAAAACGCAAAGAAGAACTAGACATTCAAGAACAGGCTGAACGTGAGAGACTTGCAAAGGAATACATTTATGATCCATCCCATTCTGAAGAACAGGCTGCGCTTTTTCTCGATGCAGCAGGAACAGAAGAGTGGACCTTAGAAGATCTTCGAACACTTGCTGCACAATCAGATATTGACAGCATGAAAATATTACAGCGTAAAATAGAACAGCTGCATAAAGCTTCACAGAAAAAAAATAATAAATAGCTTTCTTCCACATTTACAGTTGTTGTTTTATTTTGAGGAAAATGATAAAATTAATATAGTTCCATTACTACGGAGGTGATTTAAAAATGTCAGTATCATATTTTAATACAAACGAATATGAATTAATGAATAAAGATAATATTGTTGCAACTGTAAGCTGTACAAGAGATGAATTTAATGACTTATATTTTGAAATTCATCATATATTTTCACAATTACCAATTGGTTTCAAAACATTTAAAGACTGGATCGAAAATCGTAGAGCACCTAGCAATCGCCAGCACATTGAAAAATTGCTTAAGCGTTGCAACTGTTATGATTTAGAAGGCTTCCTTCAAGTTACACATGCTGCAACTTTAAATGATACGTTTTGGGTTCGTCCAGCAAAGAGTCATCTTTCCTGGAATAATGTTTCGTTATTCCAAAATCCTTTCGATGACGTTGTTGCTCGGATAGCCTTTGAAGGTGGTTTATATGGTGAACATTTTTCAACAGCTTCCCCTGAATTTTCTACTGATGGAACTTTTGCAAAGTGTTGGACTCGTTTAGACAATCAAATTTTCCTCATGAAAAGAGGGTCTGAAGGTGGTGCGAATGCTGGGCTTGAGCCATACAGTGAGATGTATGCTTCACAACTAGCCGCTGTATTTTGTCCAGACTCCGTTCCATACGATGTTGTAAATTACCATGAAAAAAAAGCCTCTAAATGTCCGCTTTTTACAAATGAGCAATATGGTTTCGCTCCAACTTATAAATGCATCGGAGTAGAAGCCGGTATTGCCCAAACCCTGCAATACTTTTCTTCTATTGGTAGCGAAAACGCTTTTCGTAGAATGCTAGTTTTAGATGCCCTTATAGTCAACACTGATCGTCACAAAGGAAATTATGGAATATTATTTCAAACTGATACTCTTCAACCGATAAAAATGGCACCTGTATTCGATCACAATCAAAGTTTATTACCATACGCAATGGAAGATGATTTTCGTGATCTCGATTCCTATTTGAGCGAAAAAATTCCACGAATCGGTACAGACTTTTCAGAAACTGCAGCCATGGTAATGACTCCAGATATAAGATCAGATCTAAGAAATTTACAGGACTTTGAATTTTCTGATTCAGCAAACGGTTTACCAAAATGGAGAGTAACTGAATTAAACAAATTAATAGTACATCAATCAAGATCTATCCTTAAATCAAAAAAAATATATATGTCTCCCGATCAACCTAAAAAGAAAAATATTAAAAAATCAACTCCTCGTCTATGAAAAAAATCCGTGTCAATAATTGACACGGATTTTAAAGTTAATGTGATTATGATAGCTCTCTATTCATTATAGTTTACGTGGTTTCTTTCTTGATGTAGTCTTGAGATTTGGTTTGGAAGTATTGCAGTTTTCATTAAGTAATTGTTTTATCTCTGGCCGTGGAGTATTGGAAACTATCGAAAGTCGTTTTAAATACGTTGCTGCATTCAAATAAAGTACATCATTTTGTTTTGAAGAAGCTCCCGTATAAAGTACCAAACGGCTTTTCACCTTTCCAAAATTTTCATCTATATATTCCAAAAAATCAGTGTTTCTTAAATGCTTTGTTTGATCTATTACGATCTGATTAGAGTATTTTACTTCAAACAGATAGCTTTCTCCTTTTTGCTTATCAACCAGTATCATATCAGCTTCAACATGCTGGTTGTTGTTTCTCAAGGTGATGCTTAATTGTGATACGTAATAACGATCCAGATCAATCTTTTGGAATGTTTTATATGTTTCCGCAAGAATTATATTTTCAAGTAAAATTCCTTTTACGAAATGATCTGCTCTTAAAATAAATAAATTTCTGTCAGCTATACCACAAGTATCCTTCCACATAGAATCATCCGCCAAATTTTTGATCAAAGCAGTTGAATGGGCATATATCATACCTGGTTGCATAAAAATTTCTAAATCTTCAGAACGTTCCCCACTATTCAATGAAATATATGATGGAATTTCGAGAAATAGTTCGAGTTCCAACAAGTAATTCTTTAGTTCATCCAGATGTCGCTTACTTAAAGACGTTTGCATTTCATCCAAATCCTTAATTCCCAAAGCATTCTTGGTTGCCTGATTGGCTTCTTCCGTGTTAATTAGTGACACATAAGATGGTTCTTGAATATTATGGATCGTAGAATACAGCGGGGCACTTTTAAAACACTTGTTAACTGCTTTGACCGTAGTGTAATAGCTGAACTTATTAATCATTTTATTCAAAACAGATTTCAATTCATTCTGTTCGTACAACTCAGTTATTGCAGCTCCATACCTTCTTGCATCTTCGCTTTTCTCCAATGAATGTAAAATATTTCCAACAATAGCGGTATTTTGATATTCTTCGCTGGCCTGCAATGTTTTATATGGACTTTTTGTTAATGTTCCTCCGTATTCAATATATTCATCTACGGAATCATTTTCGATAAGTTTTGAAAACTCCGCAAAAGGAATATAGGATGTATGTATCATTTGAATCCTATCATATAAAATATCGGATTGCGCAAGCATAATTCCCAATGAGTCCGTTCCAGCGATAACGATTTTAGCTCCTTTTGCTGCAAAATAATCTGAAAAAGTATTTCCATATTTTTGAAAGTCTGTAACTTCCGTTATTTCATCTAGGAAAAAGTTGCGAACGCCTTTATCGTATAAATCTTCCATTGCCTGCCGCAATTCAAGCATATCACATTCCCGTAGGCAAAGAATATATACTGTTTTTTCTTTGTCTTTATCCGATAGTTCTGATATATACTGATACATCATTACTGTTTTTCCGGTTCTTCGTAGGCCATATAAAGCACAAATCTTTCCAGGATATTCATGCTGCATGAAACCTTTCAATTGATTATAACAATCCCTTTTCCGAACATATGAAGTGGCGATTTGGTTTCCCATAATAATATTAATATTTTTTTCATACATAAATTGCGCCTCCATTTCTTCATTGACTTATTTTATATTCTCGGAACAAGCGGTCAAGCGTACATCTACTTATTTTCAATTCTTTTGCAATCTGCGTTTTCGTTGCCTGTCGGGTCATATAACGATTATAGTATTCTTCGATTCCAGGAACAACGATTTTGTTTCTTCCTTTGTAGCGTCCTTCTTTTTTGGCAATGGCTATTCCTTCCCGCTGCCGTTCCAGAATCATTTCTCGCTCAAACTCTGCAATGGCTGCCATCATGGTGAGCTGCAAACGTCCTGTCGGTGTCGATGTATCAAAGTTTTCTTTGAGACTTACGAACTTTGCTCCAGTATTCTCGATTCTTTTCACGATACTTAAGAGATCATATGCAGTCCGGCCGAGTCTGGAAAATTCTTCCACATATACGACATCATCTTCACGAATGAACCCCAGCATTTCCTGAAGTTTAGGTCTTTTCATCGTTTTACCGGATGCCTTCTCAATAAACCACTTATCAATATTATATTTTCCCAGTGCCTCTCGTTGCCTGGCTTCATTTTGTTCAACCGTTGATACTCTTACATAAGCAATATTCTTACCTTTACTCATTTTTTCCTCTTTGTACAAATAACTTCTTAGATATGGTCTACATTTTGTTCAATAATTGAATCTCTGACTTTATTTTAACATTTTATTGTCCATTTGACAATGTATAAAAACGTACACCCTATTTAGACATTTTTATTGTGACATCAACCCCCGCCTATAAAAGCGGGGGCTTTTTGTTGAACTTAACTCTTAAAAGTTGTAGGTCTGTCACCATTTCCATTCCATAAAGTCCCATACCAATCTACCATAACATATAATCATTCTATTTTTTTATCCATGCTCTTTGTCTAAATTTAGTTCTCTCAAGCAATTGGGGCAAATATTTCCATACTCTTTTGTATATCGCCAATCACTTGTAGCATTTTTTAACCATTTTACACTCGTACTGTTCTTTTGACGCTCCCCACAGCTAAAGCAGGGGGATTCTTGTTTCTTCCACTACTGCATTGACGAATACCTTACGGTACTGCAATGTCTTACACAGTGTCCACAAGCTATGTTTATCCTGTTCCCGTATGCCCTACGGTACAGCTTTTCATCTTTATGCAGACTGCATCTGCAGTGCTTTTTTCAGAATATTAATGCTTGCATTCGTATCCCGGTCATGAACTGCATGGCATTTCGGGCACTCCCAGATACGAATGCTCAGATTTTTTATCCGTGGATTTCTGTAGCCGCAAGAGCTGCAGGTTTGACTGCTCGGATACATCGTTGGTACTCTGTGAAGTTCATTTCCATACCAGCTGGCTTTATATTCCAGCATTTCGAAAAACTTTGCCCAGGAAACACTTGCTATGGATTTTGCCAGTTTATGGTTCCGGATCATTCCCTTCACGCTCAGATCCTCGATACAGATGGTTTGGTTTTCGCGCACCAGCATCGTTGACTGTTTCTGCAGGAAATCATTCCGCTGATTGGCTATTTTCTCATGCACTCTGGCTACCCTGAGCCGCTGCTTCCCGCGGTTATGGGAATCTTTCTGCTTCCGGGAAAGTCTGCGCTGTTCTCTTATGAGTTTTCGCATGGAGCGTTCCAGATATCTGGGATTTGATACCGTATTTCCATTGCTGTCAGAATAGAATGCTTTGATTCCGACATCAATTCCAATCGTTCCTCCAGCATTTGGGCGTGGTTCCGGTTCGAAATCAATATTTAAGACTGCAAAATATTTTCCGGCCGGTGTGTACTCAATGGTTACGTGATTAATTTTTCCCACTTCCATCGACTGGCGTATTTTGACAAATCCAAGTTTCGGAAGTTTGATATATCTTCCCACAATACGGATATTATCTTTTTGATTGACCGTTCTGTATGACTGGAACCGGTTATGTTTGCTCTTGAAGGTTGGATAGGAAGCACGTTTTTGAAAGAAATTCACAAAGCTCCGGTCGAGATCCCGCAGAGACTGCTGTAAGGCAATGGAATCTGCTGCTTTCAAAAAAGCAAACTCCTCCTGTCTTTTCAGTTCGGTCAGCATGGCGGAAGTCTGGGTATATCCAATCTTCTTCCCTTCTTCATAGCTTTCCTTGCGCATGGCAAGTCCCCGGTTGTAGATCAGCCGGCAGCATCCCAGCGTCTGGTGGATGAAGTTTTTCTGTTCTCTGTTCGGGTAGATCCTGAATTTGATCCCTTTTTGCATTAGCCCATCTTATCCTTTTGTCTCTGCGATGTTTTCTGGTTTTCGATATACTGTTTTACTGCTTCCAGCGGGGCACCGCCAACGGTAGATACAAAATAGCTGTTTGTCCAGAGCGTCGGCATTTTCGTTTTGAGATGGGGAAATTCCTGTCTTAAAATTCTGGACGTATAGCCTTTGAACGATTTTACAGCTTTGTGGATTCCAAACTGAGGGTCTACTTCCAGCAGCATATGAACATGATCCGGCATGATTTCCATTTCCAGAATCTCTACAGAAAGATTTGCAGCATACTCTGTGAGCAGTTCCTTCAACCTGGTATCTACACCATTGGTTAATACTTTTCGTCTATATTTAGGACACCATACTACATGGTATTTGCACGAATAGACGACATTGTTGTTTAATTTATATGTTGTATTCATGTTTGTATTATACTATATTTTTTCATTTAATACAACCACTATTTTGTCCATCTCAATTACTTGCGTAAATTCGATGGACGCGTCTTATATCCCCATAGCTGAAGCAAGGGGTTTTACGACGCATTGGATAAATGCTGCTTATATAGATGGTGATATATCGGAAGATCACGCGTGGTACTTAAGAGAACGGTACTTAGACATGGAAAGAGTTTAATACCCTGGAGAGGGGTTCGAAACGTGGAGGGAAACCGGGTTCGAAACCGCGATTTTGGAGTATGCAAAAAAGGTAAAAAAACTTCATTGATAATATAACGCCCGTAGAGGGTCTGGAGAGGGGTTCGAAACGTGGAGGGAAACCGGGTTCGAAACCACGATTTTAGAGAGTGTAAAAAAGGTAAAAAAACTGTATTGATAATATAACGCCCTGGAGAGGGGGTAGCCAAGGAGTAAAAATGATCGACATTGTGGCAGCGTTGGAATCATCATTTGATGAGATCCACTATTTAGATTTTTACCGGGAGATCTTTCCGGAGGGATCGTTTGAAGAAAAAGGTGTCTATGAGGATGGAAAATATAATGGGATTGCGGTAGCAATTGAAAAGGGTGGCAAGCGGACGAAGCGTTTGACAGTAACGGATGATCTTGATGCGATCGCGGATATGGCTGCGAGTGATGATTTTTGCTTGATGAGTCCGATCAGCTATATTGGGAAGAGCCGGAAATCCTCAAATGCCCGTTTAATGTATGCGCTGGCGATTGATCTGGATGGGATAGAAGAGCGTCGGCAATGGGAATTTTTCATGGAACAGATCGACCGGGGACATGAGATGCTGAAATTTGTCTGGGGGCTGCCCCGACCCACTTATTTGATCTCATCGGGCACAGGAATCCACATCTACTATGTCTTTCAGCAGCCGATTCCGATGTTCAAAAACATCGTGGAACAGCTGGAAAAACTGAAAAAACGGCTGACCTGGCAGGCATGGACGCAGGGAGCATCCTCGTTGCATGAAAAGGTACAGTATGAAAGTCTGTTTCAAGGATTTCGGGTGGTCGGCACGATCACAAAAGACGGAGGACGCTGCAGGGCGTTCCGCACCGGGGAAAAAGTGACGGTTGAATACTTAAATCGGTTTGTTCCGGAGGAATACAGGGCAGAAAATTTCGTGTACAAGTCAGATCTGCACCTGGAAGAGGCAAAGAAGAAATATCCGGAATGGTATCAGCAGCGGATAGTAGAAAAGCGATCGAAAAGCACATGGACTTGTAAAAAAGACTTGTATGATTGGTGGATCCGGAAAATATTGGAGGGTGCAGAGCAGGGGCATCGTTATTGGTGCATAATGACATTGGCTACTTATGCGCAGAAGTGTGGCGTACCGCGGGAAGTATTGGAAGAGGATGCTTACGGACTGATCCCTTTTATGAATACCAGAGGTGATGAATTTACGGAAGATGACGTGCTGCACGCGCTTGAAGCCTATACGGAGAGTTATATTACGTATCCGATCGACACGATCGTAGTACGGACAGGCATAGTGATCAAAAAAAATAAGCGGAACGGAAGAAAGCAAGCGCAACATATCAAAATTATGAATGCGATTCGAGATATTGAACATCCAGACGGAGAATGGAGAAATAAAGATGGTCGACCAGATAAGTCGCAGATCGTGGTTGATTGGCGTATGGCTCATCCGGATGGAACGAAAGCAGAATGTATCCGGGAAACTGGACTGAGCAAACCGACCGTGTACAGTTGGTGGAAAAAAATAGATTGGGTAGAGCTGCGAAGCTCGATGAACAGGGAGAATATGGTACAGTTGTCCGGAGCGGATCAGCAGCAGGCAGCACAAAAAGTGGTCGTTATTGTTGAACGAATTGCAAAAGAAAGAGGAATTTCAGAGGAAGAAGCATACAAAATGTTTCTAAAGGGTGAATATTGAGATGAGTACGATTAAGGAGTTGGCGGAGACCTGCGGGGTGTCAGAGCAGGCTATTAGAAAATGGTGTGCGCGAAACCAAGTTGCGAAAGATGTTGCGCAACGTTATATCATAGATAAAACCACGGAAACGGCTATTTTACAGCATTATGGCAAGGATACGCGAAACCAAGTTGCGCAACCAACCGAAACTAGTTGCGAAACCAGCGAAACCATGAAAGAGATCATAGAAATGCTGCGAAAAGAGCTTGAAGCAAAGGACAAGCAGATCGAGAGCCTACAACATTCGCTGGATCGTACCACAGCCGCTCTTGTGTCTGCCCAGGAGAGCATAAAGGCAGCGCAGCTTCTACAGGCGAACAGTGAACAGAAGCTAAAAATGATCGAAAAGCCAGCTGAAGAAGCTGAAAGACAGGGAAGAAAACACTGGTGGCAGCGTTGGGTGGATTGAAAAAGCAGCAAAGTATCAAAATTAATTTTGATACTTTGCCGGACAAAAAAAAGAGTGATGAAAATCACTCTTTTTCTCTCTCCAGCAACAACATAGTTCAACCCTCAGAATAACTCGAAGTATCCCGGAGTAACAAGTACGAAGCTGGAACGTCTCTTATTATTGCAGTGTTATGCGTTGATTTACATATTATCTGCCTCATGAGATTTGATCACATTATAGCCGGAAAACACACTGTCGTCAATTGACAAAAGGAAAAACCTGCTGTAAAATAGTCTTAAAATTAATTTTAAGACTAAGAGAGAGGAGAGTGAACATGGCGATAGAAACGGTACAGGAAAAAAACAAAAGACTGACCAGGGAAGTCCAGGAGTTAAAAAAAGCCCTGGCTGATATGACAGACATTGCGATCGGAAAAGACAAAGAGATGGATCGGATGCGAAAAAGGGCAGAAACAGATTTTGCCGGATCTCCGACATACCTGCAGATGTGCGAGAAAATCAAAAGACTGAATGCAGAGGTTACCCTGGCTGAGAAGAGAATCGCTGTGCTGCAGCAACGCTGCAGCGAATATAGCAAGCGTAGTGCAGCTCCGGAGCATAAGCACAATGAACGGGGTGCCGGGCGAAAGAAAGCATTGTCTGAAGATCAGATTGCCGAATTTGAAAAGCTGCTGCAGCAAGGTGCTGGCGAAAAGCAGCTCAGGGAAAGATTCGGGTTAAGCCGCAGCAGCTATTTTTTGTACAAAAAGAGACTAGCGGAAAAACAATAAATATGAATATGCGCAAGAGCGAGAATGGAGTCAAGAGAACGAGGGAGCATAAGGAATTCCCGGGAGGGAATGATAGCGGACTGAGTGACCTTGACGGAATGGAGCGACTATGCTGCTGCAGAAAGGAAACATTTTGTTTCCGGCAATTACCGCGGCAGCAGCAGATTTAGGGGAAGGCGTCCGCCCGCACCTTTTTAAAGGGGCGTTGAGGACTCCACGAAGTGCCCAGGAGGATATGCGTTTGCGCATATTCATACTGGGTACTTGTTTGGAGCCATCAGACGTGTTATGATAGACCGAGAACGTAGTGGAGACGGGAGGCGTAGAACATGAGAACAACGCAGCACTCAAGCCGGGAATGGGGGTTGGCAAGGCATAATGACCGGGACTTCGACATAACCCATGCAGACCATATTGATCCGGGGAAACAGAAAGAAAACAGCTATCTCAACGTCTATCGGGATAAGAACATGACCTTTCAGGAAGCGGAACTAAAATTTTATACAGAAGCGTTCGCTGACCTGCTGCAAGACATGAATGCGCGTGCAGTTGCTGCGCGACATGCAGAGCGTTGTAAAACGCCTGCAGATCTGCTTAAAAGCAAAAAGACAGCCCCGGAAGAGGTCATTTACCAGATCGGCAACAAAGATGATACAGTGGATCCTAATCAGCTGATAGCGGTGTATAACGAATTTAACGCTTGGCACAGGGAAAAGTTTGGACATCACATCAAGAGGTTGGATGTGGCGCTGCATCTTGACGAGCAAACGCCGCACGTCCACGTCCGGCAGGTCTGGACATACAGACATCCAGCCGGGTATCTTGCGATCGGGCAGGAAAAAGCATTAAAGCAGCTTGGGTATCAGCTGCCAGAGCCGGGCGCAAAAGAATCTCGAACAAATAACCGGAAGATAGTCTACACGAGGGAATGCCGGGAAAAATGGAATGAAATATGCCGGGAAAAAGGCATTGAAATCGAAACAGAACCGGAGAATCGGGCACCGAATAAGCAGAACTTGCGGAAAAATGACTATATCATCATGCAGCAAGATGAAAAAATGAAAAAAATGGATTCTTTACTTGCAGAACGGCAAAAAATCATTGATGATATGCAGCTGCTGATGGATCGGCAGCAAGAAGTATTTGAAGGTCTTAAAGCGGCAATCGCGCAGGCAGAAGCCCGGAAAAGTGATCTGACAGATCAGATCAGCCTAAAAGAGAAAGCGTTAGACATCCTAGAGTTAAAGCATGTGGCAGCGGTCAAAGCAGAGCAGCAAGACAGGAGAACTGCAGAACAGCTGGAAACGGAAATCCGCATAAAAAGAGAGAACATCGAACAGCAGAAAGAAGAATTGGCTGAGCAAGAAGAATCGCTACAAGACCTGCAGAACGATCTGCAAGCAGCCAAGGAAGAATTAGAGCGTGTGGAGGATGAAATTTGCACCAAAGTGCCAAAGAAAGCATTAAAAGAGCTTATACGTAGTGTGCCGGATAAATCAGCTCTGAGCGAAGAAACACGGAATCTCATCAAAGTCGTTGATCCGCTGGTGAAAAAGAAAAAGCCATCCAGGTTTTTGAAAATGTAAATCTTAAAATTAATTGTAACACTACTGTGAAAACGGTAAAGGGTGAGCAAATGAATACATTAGAAAAAAAAGAATACTATGAGGTAAATCTTCCACCATATCTGCAGCACGATCTTGATGCAATGAAAGAAGGAAAGTATCCTTACGACTGTTTGTGGTGCGAACTGTATGGTTCCTTGACGCTCCCCACAGCTAAAGCAGGGGGATTCTTGTTTCTTCCACTACTGCATTGACGAATACCTTACGGTACTGCAATGTCTTACACAGTGTCCACAAGCTATGTTTATCCTGTTCCCGTATGCC